>Ga0187851_10000020_pt1 | contig 137683 bp, 115 predicted proteins | sample June2016WEW_6_10_FD_132997 | JGI IMG/M metagenome (GOLD analysis project Ga0187851, IMG submission 132997) | Peatland microbial communities from SPRUCE experiment site at the Marcell Experimental Forest, Minnesota, USA - June2016WEW_6_10 | ecosystem: Environmental > Terrestrial > Soil >... | reverse complement strand
TGGTGACGACGTGGCCGTGGGCCTTGTTACTGATGACGCCGTAGATGCCCATGGGCGCGGTCGGCTGAATAATGACCATGCCGATGATGATGAGGTTCCACAGGCCAAGCGTGCGATGGAGGCCGATGGCCTTTGGTTGAGCATTTTCAGCGGCGGGCACCATGAATGTCCTTGATTGAGTTTAGCGATCTGGTCTGAATAGAATCCTTGGGCCTCCCACCCTAACCGCAAAAAGCAGGAGCGCGGCGAGGGTGGTGCACCCAACGGTAAATGTCCTTAGCGCGCTGCGATGACAGCCGCGGGTGTGATGGTATCCGAGGCGCTATTCCAGCCTTCGATTTGCACGATGGTATCGCCGGGAGCAGAGTCCGGCAACAAAGCGGTCAGGGTGCGCGATTCTCCGGGTGTCAGTTCAATCCAGTTGTCGGACCAGAAAACAGGCGCGATGAGTCCGCCGGAAGGAGTGCGGATGTTGGCGCTAATCTGAAAGGCTAAAACGCCGGAACTGTTATCGAGATGCACGGTCAGTTTGCGACCGAGCGGTGTCGTCTCGATCTCCGCACGGGAACTGACTTTGGCCGGAGGGAGATTGGCCAGCGCGGTCATGTCTTCGTGGCGCAAGGCGGGTGTGTGGGTGTATTCGGTCTTCGGCCAGTCGAATGTGGTAAGCGTGGCGGGCACCCAGTAGAAGTTGCGGGACACGACACTGCCGGAGGCGTCCGACAAGGTTAGATCGATGAAAAAGATTCTATCGGCGCCTTCATAAAGGCTCTCCGGTATTGAGAAAACGCGCTGCGCGCTGTCGGCGGCGGCATCGATCGTAGCCTCGGAACTGTACAACTCCTTCCACGCCAGGTTGTGGACATGAATGCTGGCATGGAGTCCGGCAACGGGCTCATAGGTGCTGTTGACTACCACCACCGAGAGATCGTCGTACGAGTACTGAATGTGCAACGGCTCGCACGCTTTTTTGGTCCCGAAGTATCCGGCTCCGGCATCGAGATAGTAGTCGTAAAGGTGCCAGATCATTGAGGGCCACGCGTTGTTAAGCATCCATTGAACAACGCCCGTGGAGGTGTACTTGTTTTTGCTGTAAGCCTCGAACATGGCTCGTTCGGAGTCGTATTCCATGGCTCCGGCCAGGCGCTCGTAATCGGCGGCTGAATGGGGCCTGGCGTAGACGGCTTCCATGGCCTGGTCAAAGACCTTGAGGTTGGCGAATTCGCCGCTGCCGTCGTGATAGCTCCAGTTTGCGGATGGAGGCCAAGCCTCCGGGTCGGGCAGAAACTTTTGCCTGCTGGCCAGCGAGGGTATGGCCGGTCCAGGACTGGTTTCAGTGTTGAATCCAAAAGCGCCGCCGTGCTGCCGGTCAACATACCAATAACCTGGCGCGACATAATCGTAGGGCCCGCTCATCTTCACGCCACTTTCGCCGGTTACGCTGGTGGAAGTGGAGTTCGCCGAAGACAGCACGGGGTTGGGCCAGTGGGCTTCGGACTCGACCTTCAGGTAGGCGCTCTCGACGTCGGCCGGCGGAGGATTGTCGCTGCCGTTGAGCCAAACAAGCAGACTGGCATGATGGCGCAAACGCAGCATCTGCGCGCGCAAGGAGGCGGTGGCGATGGTCAGATCGTCGGGAGTCCAGTCTTTCCAATGCTCCCAATGGTCGCAGCAACACCAGCCGAGCATCACCAGGATGCCTTGTTGGTCGGCCAAATGGAAGAACTCATCTGTTTCGAGCTTGCCCTCAAGTCGAATGGTGTTCAGGTTCAGATCGCGCACGAGGCGAAATTGGTCGCGCAGGCGATTGTCATCGGTACGCAGCAGCATATCCTGCGACCAGCCGCCGCCGCGAATCAGAATTCGCTTGCCGTTCACGCGGAAGAGACGGCTGCCGCTGGCTGTGAGTTCGGATGTGACTTCGCGGAATCCGAAGTCCACGCTTTGCTCATCGGTTGCTTTTCCCTGAACACTGAAGCTCATGGTGAGGCGCTCCAGATGCGGCTCGCCCATCTGGCGAGGCCACCAGAGCTTGGGATTGCGAATGTGCAGCTGCGGAAACTGTTCAGGCGTGAAGACCACTTCGCGGTCCTCATGCGGCGCCAGCTCGACCGGTTGTTCGAAGCGGACTTCAGCGACCGATCCTGCGGCCAGACCCTTCACTGCGTGATCGGTGGCGTTGTGCAATTCGGCGTAGACGGTCAGGTCCGCCGCGTCGAGCGCGGGTCCTGTGAAGTGAGTGACGGCCAGCGGCGAGCGCAAGGTTACCGCGCCTGATGCGACCAGATCAACCGCGCCCACCAGCCCCATATCCTTGTCCGCCGGGGTAGGATTCCAATCGACCCAGTTGATGCCCAGATCCTTTTCCGTGGGCGCAAACGTCTCCACGGCCAGCACATTCGTCTTGCCGGGTTTCAGAAATTCGGTCACATCCAGGTCATAGGTGCGATAGGCTCCGGCCACCTGTGTCGAATCCGCGATTCTGTGGCCGTTGAACCAGATTTCGGCGCGGTAATTGATACCCGCGAAATGCAGCCAGAATCGCTCGTCTTTTTGTGAAGCGGCTGGCGCGGAGAACTCGTTGCGGTACCACCATCCGCAGCGGTATGGGCTGTCCTGCGGCATGGGTAGGTTAGAAAAGACAGTGCCGATGGGATAACTTGTGCCGGGAATCTGGCGCAGATTCATCCCGAAGTAGGGATCGGGAAATTTTCCATCGGCGACCTGCGCGGCCAGCACAGTATTGGGAACGGCAGCCTTCAACCAATCATGGGTGGTGAATCCTTCCGAAGCGATCGATTCACCCTTTGCCTGGAGTGAGCAGGCCGACTGCAGGCGCCATCCGTCGCGAAGCGGAGTTACTGTTTCAGCCTGGAGCGCAGCGGGCAAAGCAAGCGACAGCAGGAAGAGAGGCGCAAGCAACTTTTGTATGACCACCGGAACTCCTTTGAGCACAACAGAAAAGCGTGTTGATTGAAGAGCAGAGACGATTTCCCGCATTTCAATCGTTTGAATAGTGCAAATATTCTCCATCTTGCTCTGCTTTGTCAAGTGGTCTTCTGCGCTTTAGCTGCTTTTCTTCGCTCTTTCGCTGCGTGCGAAGTCGACATCCGTCGAACCAACTCCGGCTGCGCTTTGTGCAGTTTTGGTTTTTGAGGGTCTCCGTGCTCGCGCTCCTCCAGCGCCTCGAGCATCCATTCCGCCGCCATCAGTCCCATCTCTTTCAACGGCTGACGGATGGTGGTGATGCCGGGGGTCGCTACAGCAGCTGGCAGAACGTCGTCAAAGCCCAGTACCGAACAATCCTCCGGCACGCGCAGACCGGCTTCGGTCAGGCCACGCACCACGCCCAGGGCGGTCAGATCGTCGAAGGCGAGAACCGCCGTGAAGGATTGGCCCGAGGCTAACATTCGCCGCGCGCAGTCCAGTCCTCCCTCAAAGCCGGAGGCTGGGTCCACGAGGCTGGGCAGTTGAAGCACCAGTTGCTCTTTCAACTTGATTCCGGCATCGGCAGCAGCCTGTCGTACCCCAGCCCAGCGCGGCGCGCTGTCGAAAAGTTCCTCCGGGCCGCGAATGACAGCGATATGGCGATGCCCCAGCTCGACCAGGTGTTGCATCGCCAATATTCCTCCAACTTCGTTGTCCACCAGCAGGGAACTGACTCCGTGTTCGGTCAAATCGCGGCTTATGATCACGATTGGCACGTTGTTCTTCTCGATGTCGCTCAGCAGGTTGGTTTCGTCAAAGACCCAGCTGGCGATGACGATCACACCTTCGGCGCGCCGCTCCAGGATCATCTGAAGATAGCTGTCGAAGAGCGCGCGCTTGGTCTGTGCATCCATCACGAGGGGAAGGTAGCTGGCCGGCTGCAAACCTGCCTGAATCCCACGCACGATGGGAATGCAGTACGGGTCAGAAAGATCGTAGGCCAGCACTCCGATAGTTTGCGAGCGGCGGCGGCGCAGGGAACGTGCAAAGGCGTCGGGATGGTATCCGAGCTGCTGTGCCATCGCCCGGACCTGCTGGCGAGTGCTCGCTGCAATGTTCTGCGAAAGCGGCGCCTCGCTGAGCACAATTGACACGGTTGACACGGAGAACCCGCAGGCCTTGGCTACGTCGAGCAGCGTAACATGTCCGGATTTTCGTTGGACCACTTCTCCCCCTTGCGCTGCGGTTGGCCTGGGTTACCGCTCATGGTCGGTGACCAAGCGTTATTCTGCCACAGCGACCCGGCTCGCGTTTTGAGCGATGTATTTTTTGCCCCCGTGTTTGCAATGCAGATACTCGCACCGGAGCCCGGCTTCAGCACAATATAGTTCTCAGAATTTGAGGCTCGCATCTCATTCAATGCAAAATGTTTAATATGCTCTCGCAACTAGGCGGAATGGGCCATATTCCGCCCGTTGTCAGAGGCGTATATGCCGGGGCGGAAATGCCGCCGAGCGCGCAAGTCATTTGCGAAGCGAGAATTTTCGCTTGACAGTGGAGGGGGCATATCATACATTTCTCTCGTATATTCAAACGTTTGAATATCAACGTTTCTTCGGAGGCGGGCCATGAAATTTTCTTTGAAAAACAGGAAAGCTAGCGCCACAACGATGGGCTGCTTCCTCTTCGCATGCGTTCTCTTTGTTTGCGCGGCTACTGCCGCACTCGCCCAGGCCGGCAGGGGCAGCATTAGCGGCTTGGTCACCGACCCAACCGGCGCCATTGTTCCCGGCGCCAGGATCACCGCGCTGGATCACGCGACAGGGATTGCGCTGCATACCGTTACGAGCGGCGCAGGCTTGTACAGTTTCGTGTCGTTGAACCCTGGCGCTTATAAAGTGACGGCTAGCGTGAGGGGCTTTGAAAGCGTTGCCCAAGACAATGTGAATGTAACCGTGGATCAGGTCAGTACCGTCAACATCACGCTCCGCGTGGGCAGCGTGAGCGAAGTGGTTACGGTGACGGAATCCACATCCCTGGTGGAGGCGAGCAACTCTACGGTCGGCCAGCTCATCTCTTCGCAGACCATCGACCGCGTCCCGCTGCTCACGCGCAATGTTTTTGATCTGGTGCAACTGAGCGCCGGTGTGACTCCGGCCAATGGAGCTCCCAACTCATCCACCTCGTATGCCATCATCAACATCTCGAGCGGGCGTCCAGGAGTCGATGTCTCGTCGTACACCATCAACGGGGCCATCGTTGGCTCGGTTTATTACATGCTCGACGGAAGCCCTCTTGGTATCGCCGAACAGAACGTTGCCGCTGTTATTCCGGCTATGGAGATTCCCGAAGATGGCGTGGAGGAGACGCGGGTGGAAACCCAGAACACTCCAGCTACATATCTGAGCGGCGGCGCGGGCGTCATCAGTCTGGCCAGCAAATCCGGCGGTGACAAGTTCCATGGCGACGCGTTCGGAGTTTTTCGCCCGAATGTGCTTGCCGCGAACGAGTGGTTCAACAAGCAGGCAGGCAATCCGACGCCTGCTTATCACCGCTATCAAGAAGGCGGCGCCATTGGTGGGCCGATTTTGCATAAGAAGCTGTTTTTCTTTGGCGATTATGAAGCCACGCAGCAGCAAGCCTTTGACGGTTCAAGCCAGTTTACTGTTCCCACCACAGCGGAGCGGGCCGGCGATTTTTCAAACATGAGCTTTCCGATCTATGACCCGACGCTACCCGATAACTCTGACGGGACACGACAGCAAGTGGGAAGCAACGGCGGCACGCTGAACAAGATTGCCAATCCCAATCCCATCGCGGTGAAGTTTCTGTCGGAGTTTCCCAAGTGCAATCATCCCGACGCTAGTACCTGCGATGCAGCCACGACCGATCAATTCAACCTTTTTGTTCCGGGGCTGGACCCCACTACCCAGCAGAAGTTCGACGTCCGAATGGACTATTACGCGGGCGAAAAGCAGCGCATCTTCGGGCGCTTCTCCTTCGACCGGTTGTTTACTTCAGGCGTCAACGCTTTCAATAACCCCTGGGATCTGGACTACGCGCAAAACATTACCAACGGGCGCAATTTCATCATCGGGGACGATTACACCATTAACAACTCGACGGTGTTGCAGTTGCGCTACTCCTTTACGCGGCACTATGAGAATCAGGGAGGCGATCCCGGCCAGAACGCAGTCGACGACCTGACTACTCTGGGATTTGTAACGCCAACCGCCGCGGATGAAGTCTACAAAACGCTTCCCTATGTGAACTTCGACGACGTGGGCGGAGGCATCGGCGGCACCGCGAACTACAACACCTTCATCTACGCCAGCGAGAATCACGACGTCATCGCTACGCTCAACAAGAGTTGGGGCAAGCACGAGATCAGCGCCGGCGCGGAATACATGAAACGGTTCCTGAATGATGGTCAGCCTCCAGCGCCTTCCGGGGCGTACGCTTTCGATATCTCCGCTACGGATCAAACCACGGCCAATACGGTTGGAGGCAGCGACTTCGCATCCTTCCTCTTTGGCATGGGCGAGGAAGCGGGTGCCAATATTACTGAAGGCAATGACGCCCCCAATTTCACCAAGGACCTCTTTGTCGCAGAGTCCAATCCCTATTACGCAGCCTTCGTTGAAGACACTTATCATCCCAACCATGCCCTGACCATCACTGCGGGGCTTCGCTGGGATGTCTTCGGCGGCAAGACGGAGCGCCATAACCGCCTGGAGTATTTCGATCCAACCGCTACTTATACTGCCGGCGGAGGGACCTATACCGGCGGCGAGGTCTTTGCCACGAGTGGCAGCCGCACGCCATTCACCACCAACATGCATGACATTGGTCCGCGCCTCGGCATTTCATGGCAGCCTGAAAAGCGTGTGGTCGTGCGCGGCGGCGCCGGATTCTACTACGGGCCAAGCGCGCACATGGTAGGCAGTCCCAACTTGGATAGTGACGGCTTCTCATCGCAAACTATCTGGGCTGCAACCTGCTTGAACTCTGATGGCAATACTGTGTACAACGGCACCATCGCTTGCGCCGACGCAACGTCAGGCCCTGCGCCGAGCGCGACAGGCATCTATTCACTTACCAATCCCTTCCCAACTATTGGAGGAGTTCCAGGGATTATTCAATTGACAGGATCGACGCAGGGATTGGCGACCAACCTCGGCTCGACTCTGAGCACCATGATGCATTCGCAGCCGACGCAGAGAGTCTACAACTTCAACTTCGGCGTGGAGTACGAATTCCCGCACGAGATCGTTCTGAGTGTCGGCTACGTGGGCAGCAGGGGGCTTTACCTGCCGTTTGCTACAGTCGATTTGAACCAGCTCCCCTTAAGTACGCTTGCGACGCTCGCAATTGCCGGCGATAGTACTGCGCAGATTGTTCAAGCGGAGCCATTTCCGCAATTCAACGACGGCAGCATCAGCGCATCAGGCGCAAACAACGGCGTAATGGCGCATGGCTATCCAGCCGGCGACTCTGAATACAGCTCGCTGCAGACCAAGGTGCAGAAGCGCCTGACCCACCACTTCACCACATTGGCCTCCTTTACCTGGGGCAAGATCATCACGGACGACGGCAATCCTCCGCTTGGCTTTGTCGGTTCTCATGCCGGGTCCGCTCAGGACTGGAGGAACTTGAGCCTTGAACATTCGGTCAGCCCGCAGGACGTGAAGTATCAGTTCACCGGGCAGGCATCGTACGACCTTCCAGTAGGCAAAGGCCGCGCGGTAAACCTGCACGGAGTTGCGAACGCCATCCTGGGCGACTGGACGACGGACGCGATCTTCTATCTGAGCACGGGCATTCCCATCAATTCGCCGACAGTTGGGTCAGCGCCGACCACCTACTACTTCAACCAACGGACTAACCTCACCTGCGATCCAAGCAAGGGCGCGCCGCATACGGCTGCAACCTGGTTTACGTCTGCTTGCTTCGCTCCGCCCTCGCTTCCGTACGCCGCTGGAAACGCGCCGGCGTACCTTGACCACGTCCGCACCATGGGAGCGGACGATCTTGATTTCACTCTCTCCAAGAACTTCAAACTGGGTGGAGAGCGAAATATCCGCATTGATCTGACCTCTTATAACGTTGCCAATAAGGCGCAACTCGGGGCGCCTGCAGTGAACCCGTATTACTCAAGTTCGAGCACGCCTTTCGGAGAAATTACCTCAACCGTGAACTCGCCACGCCAATTCCAAGGAGGGGCGCGCTTTACCTTCTGATTACATGCTGTCCAGCGAATTGCCGCAGAGTCTTCACTCCACCTCCTTTGGCAGACACGATCATGTGTCTGCCATTTTTTTGCGATGCGGACAGGCATCTTATGCCAGTCCTATCTTGTTGAGCAGTTTCCCGCTTCAGTTGCTGCGACTCACCGTTCGAACGCCGCTGGACGCCGTTTGCTGCTTTCCGGCTTGATTTCAAAATTCCTCTGTGATACAAACTAAACATTCCAGTTTGCCCCCAAAGGGCAAGCCTGGATTTCATGCAGAGTGGCTGAGGGACGAGCCCTGTGACGCCACGACAACCTGCCTGGGCAAACCAGGAGTATGGTGTCAACTCTCGCCCGGTAACGGGGAACATGAGATTCGGGGTCGCTTCAGCTCTCTTCGCCGAGGCGTCTCAGTAAGATTTTTCGAGTCATTTCACGTTCGCTCTTTTTGAGCCGGTCACGCGCTCGTGTATCCGCGGTCCCTCTCGCACATAGCGAGGGAACTGTGACGATTGCTTATGATTTGCGCTGTCGGGAATGTGGCAAGTCTTACGGGATTCAGCCGCTTTCCATCTGTGACGAGTGTTTCTCCCCGCTCGAGATCGCCTTTGATCTCGACTACGCCCGCACCCGCTTTACCCGCGAAGCCATCCAGCAGGGACCGCAGAATATGTGGCGCTATCGCGCGCTGCTGCCGGTAGCCGACAGTTACGAGCCGCAGACTCCGGTGGGGATGACCCCGCTGATGAAGGCTCCCCGGCTGGGCGCGCATATCGGCGCGAGCAATCTTTACATCAAGAACGACGCCGTGTGCCTTCCCACGCTCAGCTTCAAAGATCGCGTAGTAGCCGTGGCTCTGGCCAACGCGCAAACCTTCGGCTTCGACACGGTTGGCTGCTCGTCCACCGGCAACCTGGCCAATGCCGTTGCTTCGCATGCTGCGCGGTTGGGCTTGAAGGCGATCATCCTCGTTCCGGCCGATCTGGAGCCGGCCAAGATTCTCAATACCCAGGTCTATGGCGCTACGCTGGTGCGCGTCGAGGGCAGTTACGACCACGTCAACCGCCTCTCATCGCAGATTGCGGAGCGTTATAACTGGGGCTTTGTGAACGTGAATCTGCGCCCCTACTATGCCGAAGGCTCGAAGACAATGGGCTTTGAAATCGCCGAGCAGCTGGGCTGGAGGCTGCCGGACAACCTTGTTTGCCCCATGGCCGGCGGATCGCTGATTACAAAGATTCGCAAGGCCTTCAACGAGTTGATAGCGCTCGGCCTGGTCGAGGACAAGCAGGTGCGCTTCTTCGGCGCGCAGGCCACAGGCTGCTCCCCCATCGCCAAAGCGGTCAAGAGCGGTACAGACGCGATTGAGCCGCAGCGGCCCAACACCATTGCGCGGTCGCTGGCGATTGGCAACCCGGCAGACGGTTTGTATGCAGCGCGCGCCATTCGCGCTACGGGCGGATGGGCCGAGGATGTGTCGGACGTGGAGATCGTTTCTGCCATGCAGGAGTTGGCTGAGACCGAGGGCATCTTTACCGAGACAGCCGGCGGCGTGACGACAGCGGTTACCGCGCGCCTCTATGCTCATGGCCGCATCCAGCCCGATGAACTTACCGTTACCTGCATCACCGGCAACGGTTTGAAGACGACCGATTGCCTGAATGGCGCCTACGACCGGAGTCACGCCATTCGTCCGCGGCTTAGCGATTTTGAAGCCTTTGTCGAAGAACACAATGAATACGGTCCAAACCTGAATCTGGATTTGGCGCTGGCGGGAGAATCCAATGGCCGTTAGAGTTTTGTTGCCCAATGCCTTTCAGAAGCACACCAACAACACGCGCGAGATAGCCAGCAGCGCGGCCAATCTGCCTGAGCTGATTACCGAGATTGAGGGCCGTTTTCCGGCGCTGCGCAAGCACCTGCGCGGCGAGGACGGACAGATCCGGCGCTTCATCAACTTTTATGTCAACGAGGAAGATATCCGCTTCCTGGGCAATGAAAAGTACAGTTTTCAAGAGGGCGACGAGGTGCTGGTGATTCCGTCGATTGCAGGCGGGTGAAACTGATTCAAGACGCTCCGGGTTCTTTAAGGCTCTCCTGCAGGGAGAGCCTTATTTGTTACTGCCGGGTTACAGTCTTAGCAATGTTTTTGCACTGTATTCGCAAGGGCTTGACGATTCTTTCATAGATTCCGGCGGATACTGCTCTCGTGATCACCCACATCAGGCAGAAGGTTCCGCTGCAGCTAGCCGTTAGTTCCACTCCTCTGGTGGAGCTTGGATTTTCCACCTATATTCCAACTCCACCTCCGGCTGCGGTCAAGCCTCACATTCATGCCGAAGTTGGGCGTTACCGGCTGCGGTTGGCAGAAACCATTGAAGATCGCGATGCCGCTTGCCGGCTCCGTTTCAAGGTTTTCAATATTGAATTGGGCGAAGGGCTGGAAAGTTCCTACCAGACCGGATTGGATACCGACCAATTCGACCTCTTCTGCGAGCACCTGTTAGTTGAGGACAAGCTTACGGGGCGCGTCGTGGGTACTTATCGGATGCAGTCGGGCGCGACCGCCGCAGGCAATCTGGGCTACTACTCCGAACAGGAGTTCGAATTTGCCCCTTATGAGCCACTTCGAGCGGACATACTGGAGCTGGGCCGCGCCTCCATCGATCGCGAACATCGGACTCCAGAGGTGTTGACCTTGTTATGGAGGGGCATCGCACAGTATGCTTCCAACATGGGCCTGCGTTATCTGATCGGCTGCTCATCGTTGACTTCGAAAGACCCGGCTGAGGGCTGGCAGGTTTATCGCCAGCTTGAGCACTATCGGGTTTCTCCGGAGTTCGAGACCGCGCCGACTGTCCATTACGCATGTCCCACCGAGCAAGAGGGCGCAGATGCACAGCAATCGCCCTGCCAGCAAGACCCATCGAAACGGACCGGCGCGCCCCTCCAGGCGAGTGTTCCCAAGCTGCTGAAAACCTACCTGGCGATAGGGGCGCGTGTCTGCTGCCCACCGGCCTGGGACAGGGAATTTGGCACCATCGATTTCCTTACGCTGCTCGATCTGAAGTTGCTTTCGCCCTCGGCGCGCAATCGCTTCCTGACGCCTCTCACCACATGAGCTTTCGCGCGATCCGGCGCGCTGTGGCGCTGGTATTGGCTTTGGCCCTCTGCGTTGTTCGCTATTGGCTGCTTCGGCTGCGCGGTCCAATTTCACTGGAGCGTCGCGCGCTGTGGACCCAGCAGGCCGCTCGCGGAATACTGACGGGGGTGGGAATTGACTATAGCGTCGACGGGACTCCGCCTGATCATGGACTGGTTGTGGCCAATCACCTCAGCTACCTGGACATTCTCATCCTCTCGGCGGCTATGCCCTGTTTCTTTGTCGCCAAGATGGAGATTGACGGCTGGCCTTTCTTTGGCAAAGCGGCGCGCACCGGCGGAACCATCTTCCTTGACCGCTCGAGTTTGGCCAGCGCCATGACCGTAGCCGACCAGATGACTGAGAGGCTCAAGCTGCCGGTTCCTGTGCTGCTGTTTCCCGAGGGCACAAGCACCGATGGCCAGATGCTGCGCTTCCACTCCCGGCTCATCGATCCGGCCACTACTGCCGGAGCAGAAATTACCACCGCCGCTATCCGCTACGTCCTCGAGGACGGCACCCCGGAGCGAGAGCTATGCTGGTTTGGCGATGATGCGTTCTTGCCTCATCTCATGAAAGTGATGTGCGTCGCCGGCTTCTCGGCCAAGGTGCGTTTTGGCCAGCCGCGCATCTATCCTGATCGCCGCGTCGCAGCCGATGCAACCTACGATGAGATTGCCACCATGCGCGGGCAAATGCAGCTGGTGTGACGCAGGTAGCACGGCTCACATACGCACACTGGCACAAGGCATTGCGGCCGCTTCCCAGTCGCAGCTTCGCGCTTCAGACTTTATCCTGAGACGAGCCGTGACCTCGACCGGACCCACTTCCGCCAAAACACTTTTTCTGCGTGGCCCCAGTCGGCTCACTCCTGCGCAGCGCCTGCGCCGAATGCATGATCAGCTTGCCAAGGCCTACGGACCCCAGCATTGGTGGCCGGCAGAAGCGGCTTTTGAAGTGATCCTCGGCGCTTACCTCACCCAAAACACCGCATGGAAGGCTGTGGAGCGCTCGCTCGACAATCTGCGTGGGGCTGGAGCCCTTACCATCGACGGTGTGCGCTCGATTGCCCTGAAAGACCTCGAACGGTTGATTCAACCCTCGGGCTTTCACACCCGCAAAGCGCCCGCGCTGAAGGCGTTTGTGGCCTTACTGGACGAGGAGTTTGGCGGTTCAGTTGAAGGCTTGGCCGCCACGCCCACAGACGCGCTGCGCACCCGCCTGCTGGCCCTCCCCGGTGTTGGCCCCGAGACGGCTGACGCCATACTGCTTTACGCACTGAACCGTCCGGTTCCGGTTGCCGATGAGTATTTACGTCGCATCAGCGAGCGGCATCATCTTTTGCCGTCCGCGCCGGGCCGCAATCGCGGAGGGTACGAATCTCTGGCTGCACTCACCCGTGAGGCTTTTGCCTCTGACGCGCCTAAAGGCCGTGCGTGCCTCTTCAACGAGTTTCATGCCCTCACGGTCACCGTGGGCAAGGCTCATTGCGGCAGGACGGCTCATTGCGAGGGTTGCCCGCTGAAAGCCGACCCACATACAAGAGGTGGTCATTCGAGTTAGGATTGATTACTACCAAAATTGGAGAAAGCTATTCAATGGCACAATCCGGTTCATCCATGCAGCTGACGCGGGCTGCCGACTATGCGGTTCGTGTGATGATTCACATGGCCACACTCCCCGCCCACGAGCGCGCGCTGCTGCCCGCGCTGGCCCGTGCCACGGGAGCTCCACAGAGCTTTCTTTCCAAGGTTTTGCAGGCTCTGTGCCGCGCCGGATTCATCGTCTCCAGGAGGGGCCAGGCGGGCGGATTCGAGATTCTTCCGCCAGGCCGAAAAGCGTCGATTCGCATGGTTGTAGAGGCCATTGAGGGCCCTATCGCTCTGAATCTTTGCCTGGTCTCCGGAGCCTCGTGTGGCCGAAAATTAAACTGCGCTGCACACCCCATTTGGTCTCAGGCGCAGGAAGCCATGCTGAGTGTGCTGAACACGGCGACGGTTGCCGAACTTGCAGTGCAAACGGCTGCTTCGCACACGCGGATTTCAGGCGCCAAGCAGAAAACCGCCTGAATACACTTCGCCGTGGGTTCAGCCCAGCAACTGTCTTGCCACCTTGATGTACAGCTCAATAGCCTCGAGCAGTTCCTTCTTTGCCAATTTCTCGAATGGCGTGTGGGCTACGTGGATTGACCCCGGGCCTAGCAACAACGGCTCGCCCCAATTCGAGAGCTTGGGAATGTCGGTGGTGAACTTGGCGATCATGGTAGGCACGCCCTCGACTGAGCGAAGGCGAACGAATGGAATTTCCAGGGTGAAGTCCACTTCGGCCAATTCTGCGGCAGCTTCGAGCAGGGCTGCGCGCACCGGCGTCGAGTCGCCTACCAGGCGAACCAGCACCTGCGCTTCGGCTCTGTCAGCAATGACGTTTGGCGCGTAGCCGCCCTGAATTTGGCCTATGTTAAGCGAGCTGGAACCCACGCCTTCAGTGAAGGGCAGGTTGAGGTCCAGCAGCTTTCCCAGCACAGTGACGAGTTTGTGGACCGCGCTTTCGCCCAGTTCGGGATAGGCCGAGTGTGCCATCTTGCCGGTGCACCTGACGACCGCGCGCAAAGTGCCTTTGGATGCCAAAGCGAGGCAGTTGTCAGTGGGCTCGCCGTTGACAAGGAAACGGCTTGCCTTGGGCGACAAGTTGGCGGTCATCGCGCCGGCCGAGTCGCGCTCTTCGCCGCTGACAAACAACAGCCCAACCTTAAATCCCTCTTCGCGCAGCGCCTCGGCGGCGGCTACCTGGGCGGCGAGTATGCCTTTCGCGTCGCAGACACCGCGGCCATATAGAAATTCAGCGTCTTCAGTGAACGGGATGTAAGGCGGCACTGTGTCCAGGTGGGTGGAAAACACCAGATCGGGAGTTTGGCCGGCTGCTCCCGCGTAGACGTTCCACCGGGAGCCGGCGGACGAGCTCTCAGATGGCTGCACAACAGGCGTCTTTTCTACCACCCATCTGCGCCGGGAGAGAAAATCTGCCAGAAAATCGCCCAACAGACCTTCATGGTACGTCGTGGATTCGATCTCGCACAGTTGGCGTGTCAAACGGATAGGGTCAATGGATTCGACGGGAGGCGCAGCGCGCAGGCTATCGGTCATGGTGCTGCCAGAATACCGTACAGGGTCTTTCACTTTCTCACAAATGCCGGTTTGGTTCCCTTGGAGCTTCGAAAGACCGGCGCAGTCTGCATTTCTGGGAGGGTTGGTTCGAAATGGGACGGATAGGCCCTGAGCGCGTAGAATGGTATGTGGCATGACCACGACAATTGCCCCCAATGAACCCAGAACCAGCCCTGCGCCATCCGCTCTGCGCAGTGTAGATTTGCGCGGTCCGGCCGGGCGGTTGGAGGCGCTGGTGAACGAAGGCGCGCCCGATGCGCCGTTTGCCGCAGTGGTTTGTCATCCGCACCCGCTAGGCGGTGGAACCATGAATAACAAGGTGGTTTACCACGCCATGAAGGCCCTTAATGACCCCGAATGGGGACTGGGCTGGCCGGTTTTACGCTTCAACTTTCGCGGTGCGGGCTTGAGCCAAGGGACCCACGACGGGGAGGCCGAGGCGGGCGATGTGCTCTCGGCGCTCGATTGGCTTGAAAACGAATATCGTCGCCCTCTGGTGGTGGTTGGCTTCAGCTTTGGCGCGATGATGGCGCTCAGCGCGTGTTGTTCACTTTCCCGGAGTCCGGAGACAGTGTGCGCGTTGGCCATTCTTGGCCTGCCCACTCAAGCGGAAAGCACCGAATACCATTATCCCTATCTGCAAGATTGCACAATTCCCAAATTCTTCCTCAGCGGAGCCTATGACCAGTACGCGCCAGCGAAGCAACTGGCGCAAATAATCGCCTGTGCGGCCGAGCCCAAACAGTTGGTGCTTCTTCCCCACGCCGATCACTTTTTTACAGGTCAGCTCGAGCAGATGAAGTTGTTGCTCTCGGGTTGGCTGAAGGAGCAACTGCAATGACCTTGGCCACTGACTCTTCTCTTGACTCTCTGCACGCCACGGCCAATGAAATTTTCACCGGTGCCATCAAGTGCTGCAACATCGCCACAGCTTTTGACCGCCGCATTCGCTTTGAAGGCAAAACGCTGCAACGCCTGATTCCCGACGGCAGCGGGCCAGCCTCCATCAATCTCTCTGACTACAAAAAGATTCTCGTCATCGCGATGGGCAAAGTTGCCGGCCCCATGCTGGATGCACTCCTTGACCGCATGTCACGCCGCAAGGGGCTGCGCGGCATCTGCTGCTCCAACCAGCTTCCCAAGTGCCGCAACTGGCGCTTTCGCTATTTCGAGGGTGGCCACCCGTTGCCAAACGAAGAATCGTTTGCAGCGGCAAGAGCCGCATTGGTCATGCTCAAGAAGGCACGGAAAGACACGCTTGTCTTTTTTCTGATCTCGGGTGGCGGCTCGGCCATGTTCGACCTGCCGCTGGATCCGCAGATCTCACTCGACGACACTATTGCCTTCCATCAGCTCCTGCTGGCTTCGGGCGCCCCAATCAGCGAAGTGAACACGCTCCGCAAGCATTTTTCCGCGGTCAAGGGAGGGCGGCTTGCCATTGCCGCACCGGAAGCCGCCAAGGTCAGCCTGCTTTTGCCCGACGTGCCACTGCGCTCGCTCGACGCGCTCTCTTCCGGTCCCACTTCGCCTGACCACTCCACTGTGGCCGAGGTGCGCGCACTATTGGAGAAGTACGATCTGAAGACAAAGCTGCCGCGTTCGATCCGAGCGTTCTTTGAGCGTGAAGACCTGCCCGAGTCGCCCGGCAACAAGGGATGGCGTCCACCCTTTTTCCCAAAACTACCCAAGCCTGATGCCTTGCCCGCACGCCGTGTAACAGCGGCCGCGGCTATGAGCGGCGAAGAAGAGGCCTTCAGAGAATCGGTCTTTGAGCTTTTGCTCAGCAGCCACGATCTGGCGGAGAATGCCCGCGCTCTGGCCCAGAAAGCCGGTTACTACGTGGTGGTGGACAACAGTTGCGACGACTGGGACTACGCCGACGCCGCTCGCTATCTGCTGGGGCGCTTCCACGCGCTGCGCGCAGTCCATCCGCGGCTGTGCTTGATTTCTGTCGGCGAGGTGACGGTCAAGCTCGACCGCACCCCCGGCGCCGGGGGCCGCAACCAGCAATTTGTGATGGAATGCGCTCTTGAATTGGAGCTGCACCCCGGCGAACGGCTAACTGTGCTCAGCGCCGGTTCCGACGGCATTGACGGTAACACGCGGTCAGCCGGGGCCATCGCCGATCCCACCACCGTGACCCGCGCCCATGCCTTTGGTTTCCATTTGAAGTCATCGCTGGCCGCCTTCGACGCTTGCCCAATGTTCACAGCGCTGGGCGATGCCGTGGTGACCGGCCCCACGGGGCACAACCTGCGCGATCTGAGGCTGTTGCTGGCCGACAACACATAATGCTCATCCCCGCACGACTTGAGAGTGCGCTTGATTGGACGGTTACTGTTGTCCTGCAGCATCGCCGTCGGTGATTCTTCTCCATGCGACTGCGGGCTGCGGAGAATCCGGCTCGGAGAAATTGATTCGGGTGCGCGGCAAGACAACCAGATCGACGCGGCGGTTTTCGGCGCGGCCAGCTGCGCTGTCGTTGCCGGCCACGGGGTGGAATTCGGCATAGCCGGCGGCCGAGATGCGCCCGGGAGATATGACCTTCAAATCGATGAAGAAGCGGGCGATGCGCGTGGCGCGGGCCGAGGAGAGTTCCCAGTTGGTGTCGAATTCCGTGGTGTGGATGGGAATGTTGTCCGTGTGGCCCTCGATGCGCAGGTCATAAGGCGTATGGCCCAGCGATGCGGCAATCTGACGCAGGGCAGGGAGCGATTCAGTCTTCGGAGTGGCTGAACCGGAACTGAAGAATCCGGCCTCGCGCAGACTGATTACCAGTCCGTCGCGGCCCATCTGGATAGAGATGGTGTGCGTCGCGACCTGATTGGATAGTTTTTGCTCCAGTTCGCGGCGAACGTGCTCCAGGTCATACTTAACCTTGGCGGGCGACAGCACATCTTCGCCCATAACGATGTTCATGGGTGTGGCCGACTGCGCGGCAGCGGCGCCTTCGGCAGGACTCGATGAAGCATTGTGAAAGACGCCCAGAGAACTGAATCCCGAGTCGATGGCCGCTGACACCTGCATCTGCTTTTTTTGATCGGCCTTGGCGAAGGCGTACATTACCACGAAGAAAGCAAACAGCAGGGTAATAAAGTCGGCATAGGAGACCATCCAGCGATCCCGGCTGATGTTGCCCTTGCGCCGCTCTTTTGTCATGCGGCGCGCTCCTTTTGCATCTGTTGCGGATCGTTCATGAAACCCGCCAATTTGACTTCAAGCATGCGCGGATTCATGCCCTCGAGAATGGAGATTATGCCTTCCAGCATCATCTCGCGGCGCTGGTGTTCGTCGTGAATGCGCATGCGCATCTTGCCGGCGAATGGCAGGAAAAAGAGGTTGGCGATGCCCACGCCGTAGATCGTGGCCACAAAGGCTACGGCGATGCCTTTGCCCACTTCCTGAATATTTTCGAGATTCTTCATCACCTGTATGAGCCCCAGCACTGCGCCCAGAATGCCGATGGTGGGCGAAAATCCTCCCGCCGACTCAAAGACCGCGGGAAGCCGTTCTTCGTTTTCCGCTGTGCAGTCGAGACTGACGCGCATAATCTTGCGCAGCTCATTAGGCTCGGTGCCGTCAACGGCCAGCATAAGGGCTTGCTTGAGAAAGGGGTCGCGAATGGTTTCGAGGTCGTTGTCCAGCGAGACGACGCCGTTGCGGCGGGCTTTATTGGCGAAGGCGACCAGCAGGTGGAGAAGTTGGTCACTGTGTTTGCGAGGAGCAGAAAAGACGTGCGCCAGGCTGTTGAATGCTGCCAAGACCGTGGGTAGCGGAAACTGGAGCAGCACAGCGCCCATGGTACCGCCAAAGACAATCAGCGCTGCGGTCGGTTGCACGATCTGGCCCAGGTTGCCGCCTTCAATGAGCAGTCCGGCCACGATGCCGGCGATGGCCAGTAAAACTCCGCTGATACTGCCTTTATCCATGAAATGATCCTCGAAGAATCTTGCGCGGTGAGCGATATCATTCGCCCGGTGGCCCTAAAGCGATTTATGTCCTGGCTGTGCCGATGATGATTTTGTCTGGCCGGAAACGTCCAGGCTGGTCAACGAAACAGCGCGCTGCAGTTCGCCATAAGACGGCAGCCGCCTGGCGACCGAGGCCAGCAGTCGCGCGCGATAGGCAAGCACGCGTTCCACCACCTCGTCCGTGTCCTCTCGCACAATCAGCTTCTCTCCATTGATCAAAGTCAGCATGGTGTCTGGAGACGCTTCGGCGGTCTTTATCAAGTCGCTGTTCAGCACCATCGTTGCGCCATTAAGCCGTGTAAGTTCGATCATCGCGCCAAGCTCCTTTGCAGTGGTAATCGGCGAACAGAAGGAAAGGATAAGTAATTTGCAAAGTTGAAGAGTTAGTGTCCGGAGCAGGACACAAAAGCCGGTTTGATAAAGTCCATAACCCCCGCGCCGAAGAAGGGGCAAGATGCGGCGGTAACCGCGCCGGAAGCAGCGACCCAGGGTTGGTAAAAAATGGGAGCACTTTCGCGGAGGGCCGCAAATCCACGCATCCCAAAGGAGAACCCCATGTCCCTGGGTGTCTTGAATAACATGGCCTCGACATATGCCGAGAACAACCTCAACAACACCAGCAACAGCCTGTCGAAGGTTCTAAGCCAGTTGTCTTCCGGATCGAAGATTAACTCCGGGGCCGATGACGCCGCCGGCCTTTCGCTGGTAAATGGCCTGCAGGCTAACCAGACGGCTCTTGCTCAATCGGAAACCAATTCCGCCGAGGGCGTTGGCCTTCTACAGGTTGCCGATGGCGCTCTCTCGCAAGTGACAAGCCTGCTTAACCGAGCCGTGACGCTGGCTACCGAAGCCTCGAACGGCACCCTCAACTCTTCGCAAGACACGGCGGCCAACCAGGAATACCAGTCGATCCTGTCGGAGATCTCAAACATCGGCACGACGACCACATACAACGGCGCCGCGGTCTTCAATACCAGTACGAACATCTACACCGGCGATTCTTCCACGACTGGCTCGTCAATCGATGATCTGAACATCCGCTCGCTCTCTTCGTCCAACGTGGGCGACTCCGGCGGTACGATGGCGTACAGCACAGGCGCGAACAATGCGTTTATCGATCTGTCGAATTCCGGCACGCTTGCGACAACCAACGATACATTGGTGAATACTGCCGGTGTCACCAGCGTCGATGTCACATATATGTCGGCTGGAGCCGCCGGCGCCATCACCGATCAAACCGCGGTGATTAGTGTTGGAACGGGCACCAATTATTCCGATACAGCGCAGGGCCTGATCAGCGCCATCAATGGTGCGAACCTGGGCTTGACTGCCAGCTTCACCACGGCCACACAGGCAGGAACCGCGGCCGTGGCAGCGGCAGGCGCGGGCCACAGCGGCGATACCGGCATTGAGATATCCGGTGTTGGCTCCGGCGTGGCGGGCGCGGCCAATGGCGCTGCTGCTCCTGGCGTGAACGGAACTCTGGCGGGCACTTTCACTGGCGGTACGCTCACCATAAACGGGAAGACGATTAACCTTGGCACTGGGACCACGAGCACGGAAGCCGAGCTCCAAACTTACATCAACGACGGCAATTACGGCGTCGTCGACACCAACGGCGTACTGCAGTCGACAACCAAAGCGTCCATTATTACCTCCGGTTTGGCGGGCGGCACCTACACCGCCGGGTCCTATTACACGGCCGGGGTTACAGAAGACGCGACAAGTCCGCTGGGTGATGTTGCCACCGGCTTGGCAGCTGCGGCAACCCCAGCCTCAGACACAAACGGTGTGGGCGGAGTCGCCACAATCAGCTACTCGGACCAAGCCGGTCAGTCTTTGTCTGCTACCGACTTGTCCAACCAGGCAGATGCGCAGGCGGCGCTGACGAGCCTGAATTCGGCCATCACAGACGTGTCAGCGCAGGACGGCTACATCGGTGCGCAGATCAACACGCTGAATGCCGTTAGCCAGGTGCTCAGCACGCAGTCGGAGAACGTGCAATCCGCGCAGAACGCGGTGCAGGCCACTGACTATGCATCGGCAACCTCCAACATGTCCAAGTACGAAATTCTGAGCCAGACCGGCATCGCGGCACTGGCGCAGGCCAACAGCATGCAGCAGGAAGTCACCAAGCTGCTGCAGTAACCGGGGTCCCCAGCGACAGGATTTCGTTGCTGGGAGAAACAATAAATGGCGCAGAGCCACTCACCCAGGAAGGGCGCCTGTAAAGGCGCCCTTCCTGCGCTGGGGGCCTTCCCGGCAGAGGGGCACGCGGATTGAGAGACAGGGATCGGCTAAAGCCTGGCGGCTTCAATGCCGATGAAATGTTTGTTCAGAGGGACTGTCGCAGTGTTTGAGGTTGATCTATTGGGAATCGAATTTCATGAGTTTTTTCCCATTTGGCCTTCCTTTGGGTGGGTCTTCGGCTGCTCGGAGTCAACACGGAGGATGCGATGGGAACAGTTGGGTTGAGTTTCGGATCGCCGACCAGTGGAGCTGGCTTCAATGTCAGTTCGACGGTGTCCGAGATCGTGGGAAATCTCCAGAATGTCGAGACGCCTTGGAAGACCCAATTGACCTCGCTGGAGAGCCAGGACTCGGCAATCTCCAGTTTGGGAACGCTGTTTTCAAATCTCTCCAATGACTTGAGCTCGCTGACCGACTTTAACGGCATCATAGCGGAGAAGACGGGTTCCAGTTCCAACACGAATGTCCTTGAACTGACAGCGGCATCGTCTTCGGCAACGGCGGGAACACATACGGTGGTGGTCAACAGCCTGGCTGCGACCTCGAGCGGGTATCTGGCCGAGGTTTCCGATTCTTCCGCGGCGCTCTCCGGCTCGTTTACGCTCCAGGCGGGAAACGGTACGCCCGAGACCTTCACGATCGGCGCCGGCACATCGAGCGATGGCGTAACTTACACCGGCAGCGGGGCCGACACCCTCTCCGATCTTGCCTCGGCAATCAACTCGTCGGGGGTGGGCATAACGGCAAACGTTGAAGGCGATTCAACTGGCGCCTGGCTGAGCCTGACCTCCGGGACATCGGGAGCGGCCGGAAACATCACGGTCAGTAACAATTCGATTGCGGGCACCGGGCAAATCCTTGGTTACTCGGGCACGGCCGGCACGGACGCCTCTGGTTCAACTGGCGCGACACAGTCAAGCGGGACCTTGGCCGGGATCGGTAGCATCGACGATCTTCAAGGCACGATTTCGATTCAGGCGGGTAACGGGACGCCCATATCGGTAACAATGAGCGAAGTGGAGGCGGCGACGGGCGGCAGCACCGTCGGAGACATAGCAACCTATCTCCAAAACAATGATTCCTCGGTGGTGGATGCACAGTGCGTAACTAACAGTGACAGCACAGTAAGCCTTTCGCTGACTTCACAGACGGCAGGTAGCGCCGGGACACTCGCAGTGAATTCAAATCTCGTCAACACTGATTCCAGCACATTGGACTACACCTCCGCCGTGACCGGCGTGGATGCGAACCTGACCATTGACGGCAAGTCGAACATTCACAGTTCCTCGAACACGGTGGCCAACCTGATTCCGGGTTTGACCTTTCAACTGCTTTCCGCATCGTCCGATCCCGTGCAGGTGGTCATCGGCAATGACAACAGCGGAGTAGAGAGCACAATGGCCCAAATGGTCAGCGACTACAACGCGCTGATCTCCGGGATCAATGCCCAGGAGGGCAACACCGGCTCAGGTACCCCCGAGCCGCTCTTCGGTTCTCCGACGCTTTCTCTGCTGCAGCAGCAGCTTTTGAGCGGGCTGAATATGGCCAATCCGAATGGCTATCTTACGGCGGTCTCAGCCGACGGCAACACGATACTCACCGGCTCGATGACCATTCAGGTGGGCAACGGCACGGCAGTGAATGTGGTGGTCGGCGCTGGAACGAATACGGCCAACACGATCTATACAGGTTCGGGAAGCGACTACAACACGATTGCAGGCCTGGCGGCTGCGATCAATGCTGCCGGAGCGGGCACCATGCTAAACTACGCCGGCACGGCAGGGAGCGGCACGACAGCTTCAACGGGTACGCTGACTCCAGTCACTAACTCCAACACGTTGCTCGCCGGCTCAATCTCCATCCAGGTGGGCAATGGCACGACGGAAAATGTTGTGATCGGCGCCGCACCGGCCTCGCCGGCAGCTGACACCATTTATACCGGGAGCGGCGTCAATACGCTCTCTGGGCTGGCCAGCGCCATTACCTCGGCCGGTATAGGAGTCTCTGCGGCAGTGACGACAGCCGCGGATGGCGTGGCGACTTTGGCCTTGACCTCAGGAACGCCAGGAAGCGCTGGAACATTGACGGTGAACCCCAGCATCTTTGCCGCCGGCTTTGGAGTCACGGCCAGTGTGGTGACCAGTAACGGCGAGTCTACGCTGGAGTTGGCATCGCAAACGGAAGGGTCATCCGGCGGAGGCTTGACCGTCACGTCAAGCATCACCGCGATCAGCGATAAGCCGCTGGGTTCTTCTGTCACAGCGGGATCGAGTTCCACGGCCTCAAGCGCCACTCTGGCCACAATCGCCAGCGCAAACGATCTGCTTTCCGGCTCGATTTCAATCCAGGTTGGCACTAACGCGGCGCAATCGATCAGCGTGCCGGCTTCACCCAAAAACACGCTCGCCGGTCTTGCTGAAGCGATCAACACCGCGGCAATCGGTGCGTCGGCCTCCGTGATAACGAACAGCGACGGGTCGTACCTCTCGCTGACCTCGGGAACAGTTGGAAGCGCTGGAGCTTTGACGGTGACATCCAACATTCTCGACACCACCGCAACCAGCAATGCGACGTTGAGCTACACCAACTCCTCGGACATTAACAGCTTGACCACATTGGGAATCAGCGTGAACAACGACGGCTCGCTGACGTTTAACGCGGACTCGCTTGACTCGGTTCTGAACTCGGATTTCAGCAGCGTGTCGGGCTTCTTTCAAAACGCGAACAGTTGGGGACAGAGCTTCAGCACCATGCTGGCTAACGCGGGTACAAGCTCGGCTACGGGCATGCTGTCACTTGCTTCAAAATCCAACAGCAATATTGAATCCACGCTGAATGCAGAAATTTCAAAAGAAAGCAGCCTCATTTCAGCGCAACAATCGAGCTTGACGGCTGAACTGAACAGCGCCAACGAGATCATGCAGGAACTGCCTACGCAATTGCAAGGCGTCAACGAACTTTACTCGGCGATCAGCGGATATAACCAAAGTTCGAACGGCTAAGGAGCTTCATCTTCATGGGAAGTTATCAGGAACATGCGCTGGACGGCGCTTCAGCAGTCGATCTGATAGTGGCGCTCTATGACGGAATCATCCGCTTTCTTTACTCAGCGAGTGCGGCCGCGGATCGTGGCGACGCAGCGGCCCGCAGAGCAGCAGTCAAGCGGGCGCTGGATATTATCATCCACCTGCAGGCACGGCTGCGCATGGATGTGGGCGGCAAACCGGCAGAGGCGCTCAGCGAGTTCTACGCATCGATCTTCGCGCAGATCCTGCAAGCCTCGCAGTCGGCTTCGCGGCAAAAGTTCGAGCATGCCATTGGGTGTGTCAGGAACGTGCGGGATGCATGGCGCAAGGTAGCCAGTGACCCTGAAGTCAATCCAGCGCCGATCCAAGTGTCCGGAATGTTATCCCATCGCAGGCAAGAGGGCATTGAAAACGGCGAATTCGGCGAAGACGCTTCCGCCGGCTCGAGATGGAACGCGTGAGAAGAACAGGGACCAGGGACGTAGGGACTAGGGGCGCAGGGACTGGAGATCAGCGAACGCATCCTTCGAGTGGAATCCCGGAAATTCGTGACTCGCGTTATTTGTACTTGCTTCAGAAATGAATTGCAAAGAGACGGTCATCATCGCTGAATACGTCAGCGCCTATTCCCTGGTCCCTAGTCCCTACGTCCCTGTTCTTCTCATCCGGCAACGGTCAATTCTTCTTCCAACTGCTGTTTCCGGTAGAGGCCGGCATAGTAACCATCGAGAGAGAGCAACTCGTCGTGCCGGCCTAACTCGACGATCATTCCGCGATCGAGCACGGCGATCTGATCGGCATTGCGCACGGTAGAGACGCGATGAGAGATCAGGATAGTAGTTGCGCCTTCAGTGTAGCGATTCAGCCCGTTCAGAATACGTTCCTCTGTGAAGGTGTCCACGCTCGATAGCGCGTCGTCAAGAATAAGGATTGGCGGCCGGCGCAGTAATGCTCTGGCAATGGCCGCGCGTTGTTTCTGCCCGCCGGAGAGCGTGACGCCGCGCTCGCCCACCATGGTTTCAAATCCCTGCGGAAACTCTTCGAACTCCTTACGAATGTGCGCCGTCTCGGCCGCCTCGAGCAACTCTTCCGCGCTGGCATGGGGCGCGCCAAAAGTAAGGTTTTCCCATATCGTCGCGCTGAAAAGAAAAGTCTCTTGCGGCACCATGCCGATGTTGCGCCTCAGTACGGCCAGTGGATAGTCTCGCACTCCGCGGCCGTCGATCAGAAGAGAGCCTTCAGGCGCTTCGTAGAGCCGTGTGATGAGGTTAACCAGAGTGGACTTGCCGGAACCGGTGGGACCTACGATGGCAAGGCTGGAGCCTGCGGGAATCTTGAGGGAAATGTCTCGCAGCACACCCGAATCGCTGAGTGTTTCGCCGTAGCTAAAATTCAAATTACAAAACTCGATTTCGCCTTGGAGCACTGTGCCGGCTTGAATTGCGGGGTCTGCGTTGCTATCGTCGATCACGGGCTCAGCGCGCAGCAACTCGTCAATGCGTTTCACGGAGGCGGTGCCGCGCTGGAAGATATTCACCACCCAGCCGACGGCGATGATGGGCCAGGTCAACAGGACCATATAGGTGTTGAAGGCAACGAATTGCCCCACGCTGATGCGATGAGCGATTACCAGGTGGCCGCCGGCCAGCAGGGTAATAATCATGGCGACGCCTAGGATGAATTCGAGCGTGGGCCACAGCATACCCATGAGCTGAACCAGCTTGAGCGAGCGGGCGATGTACTGGAGGTTGAGTCGCTCAAAGAGTCCTATCTGGGACTCCTCGCGGGCGAAGGCGCGCACCAGCCTGGCGCCGGAATAGTTTTCCTGGGTTTGCGATGAGATATCGGAGAAGCTGGCCTGGATGCGCTCGAAGCGGTCATGAATCCTACTTCCGAAATACTGCACCAAGACGCTGGCCAGGGGCATGGGCGCAAACGCGACCAGGGTGAGCCAGGGGCTGATGTTCACCAGGAAAAACAAGGCGAATACGGTGAAGAATAGGGTATTTGCACTGTACATAAGGGCCGGGCCGAGCAAGTTGCGAACGGCATTCAAGTCGTTGGTCAGCCGGGCCATGATATCGCCCGTGCGATAACGCTGATAGAAGCCCGAGTCCTGTTGCTCCAATCTTTTGAAGAGGTCACTTCTGAGGTCGAATTCTATCTCCCGCGAGATGCCGATGAGAATCCAGCGCTGAGAGTAAAGAAGGACGCCCTTGACCAAGGCGATAGCGATCAAAAGTCCGGCGAAGAGAAGAATTCTCTGGCGGCTGATCCCGTGCCCCATCTCGTCAATGGCTCTCTGGATGACCTGGGGAAAAAGTACCCAGACGGCGTTGGCCGAGATGCAGGAGAGTGTGCCCCACAGATATCCCCAGCGGTAGCGGCGCATGTAAACGTAGAGGGGAGCAAGATCGCGAAACATAGTTTTATTGTAAGGGGGAAGGACGAGCTGCTTGAAGTCGAACACGAACGCGGCATGCAGCGCGCCTTATTGCAGCCTTACGTTGGCGTTCTAAGCAGCAGATAACCGCCCACCAAACCGAATATGAGATCTGAGGACCATGCTGCAAGGGCAGCGGGAAGATAGTTCACGTCGCCCAGCGCGCCGAACAAGCCATTAATTACAAAGTAAGCGAGCGCCACGCCAATGGCAACGGCGATACCTGTGAGCGAGCCGCGGCGGCCCATGGAAAGCGCAAAAGGAATGGCCAGCACCGCCATGACGATGGCGACCAGCGGATAGGCGATTTTCTGCCAGAGCTGGACGCGCAAGCGCATGGTGTCAAAGCCGCTTTGGCTCAGGTCGCCGATGTAGTGCTCAAGCTGGCCGAAGTTCATCTCCTGTGCTTGCAAGCTTTCTTTCTTGAAGTAACTTGGGTCCTCGTGGATCTCAGGAAAGGAGGTTTGCTGATACTGGCGATACTCCTTAACGTTGGCGCCAGCGATGTCGCGCTGCCAGCCGTTCAGAAAGCGCCACGTGCCCGCCTCCGAATCCCAGACAGCGCGAGCCGCAAAGATGCGCCGCGAAAGTGCAAAGGTAGAGGGGTTGAATTCAAAGAGCGATAAATTGGCGAATTCATTGCGTTGAGGATCAAAAAACTGGTAGTAAAAGATACGGTCGGGCTCACCGGGATGCGGCTGGCCGAATATCCAATTTTGTTCGGGACGCAGTACGGTTTGCGCCGGTTTGCCTTTGATGATGTTGCGCAAAGCCTCTTGCCTGCGGTTGGCTTGAGGCAGATAGTACTGGTCGAAAATGAAGAGGCTGACCGACAGGATGGCAGCAATGGAGACGATGGGGGTCACCAGCCGGTAAAGGCTCACGCCGCAAGCCTTCATGGCAATAATCTCGGAGTTGCGGTTGAGCACGCCGAAGGTAACCAGCACGGCGATCAATACGGCCAGCGGGGTGATCTGGTAAAGCATGCTAGGTGTGAGGTTGATCAGATACTCGCTGACCGTGTACCAGCCAATGTCGTGGCTGAGAATGTCCTTCAGCAGATCGAAAACGGTGAAGACGAGTATGAGCGTCACAAAGCCGGCCAGCACCAGGGCAAACATAACAAGAAACTCGCGCACCACATACTTATCCAGGATGCGCGGGAAGACATTGCGGGCCTTGATCCGCCGGGGACGCGACTGAAATCTGCTCATCAAGGCAGTCCACGAGATGCCCATGGACTTGCACGGCTCGGCGGGTGTGGGCCTTTGGAAGCGTGATGCCAACGCAGAGATCGCATTCAGAACGTGGCCTCCGGAGGCCATCTGCCAAAGCAGAAAAATGCCGCCGGCGGCGAATAGAATATTGGCCATCCATACGGCAAGAAACGCGGAAATCCAGTCTTGCCTGCCCAGTGCGATGCCGATGAGAGAAAGCGAGTAATAGACAATGACCAGCGCAAGGGTAGCCACCCAGGCGGTACTCTTTCCGCCGCGCCGTGATGTCACGCCCAGGGGAACGGCGACCAGCATCAGCACAAGGCAAGCCGCCGGATAGGCGAAACGTTTTTGCAACTCAATCTGGAACCGTTTGCCATCCGGACCGGAGGTATGTGCCCGCAGTTCGCCCATATGCAGGGCGTAGATGGCCGTGTCCATCCGCCCTAGGTGCGCCTCGTTCTGTTGGCTGGCAGCCATGGGCATATCGGTAAAGTCAAACGTGGAGATATTGTATTGTTCCGGCTGGCCGGGAACCGTCTCGTGGCGTGCGCCATTGCGCAGCCGCATTAGCAGCTCCTGGCTGGAATCGTTAGCCACGGTGGCCGAGGCAGCAGTGGTGACCAGCGGTGTGGTGGGATCAGTGGTGTCGGCCATGAAGACCTGACGCCAGTTGGCCGCGCCGGTTCCAGCTCGCACATCCTGCACGTAGAGAACGAAATTGTGAAAATCCTCGTCGAAGACGCGCGGCTGAATCTCGTAGGAGGCCTGCATGGCAAGCGCCTTGTCCATGCTCAGAATGGCCTGATTGGCACGCGGGGCCAGATAGAGCGAATTGGCCAGTCCAAGAAGCGTGCCGGCAATGGCAATAATGGAGGCCACTCGCACAAAGTAGCCGATGCCCAGTCCGGAGGCCCGCATGGCGATGATTTCACTGTCGGCGGCCAGACGACTCAGCCCCAGCAGCACTCCCACCAGAACTGCCATTGGAATGGTAATCATGAAAAAATTGGGCATCATGAAGAGAATGACTTCCACAACGCTGACAAGAGTGGAGCTGTTGTGGACCACCATCTCCAGGATGCGGGGCAGCTCCTTCATGAAGAGAATGAAGGTGAAGATCACGCCTCCGATGAGGGCGTGGGAGAGAATCTCGCCGGAAATGTATCGGTTAAGGATGCGCACAAATAGGCTCTAAAGCTAGTTTATCGTGGCTGAGTGACTAGTGTGTCTGAAGGTTGCCAGCTTCGCAGGCGCAGGCTATTGGCAAGCACGCTGACGGAACTGAATGCCATTGCGGCCGCCGCCAGCCACGGGCTGAGAAGAATGTGAAAGCCTGGGTAGAGCGCGCCTGCGGCCAATGGAATGCCGAGCAGGTTGTAGGCAGCTGCCCAGATCAGGTTCTGGTGCATCACACGCAACGCGGAGCGGGCCAGATCGAGCGCCGCCGGAATGGCTGAAGGCCGAGCGCGCAACAGCAGCACATCACCGGCCTCTTGAGCCAGGTCAGCGCCCGTTCCCATCGCGATTCCGGCGTCGGCCTGGGCCAGGGCGGCTGCGTCGTTGATGCCGTCGCCCACCATGGCCACACGCAGACCGCTCTTTTGAAGTGCCCGAATGCGAGCCAGCTTGCCTGCCGGATCGAGGCTTGATTCAATTTCGGAGATTCCCGCTTGCTTAGCGATTGGTGCGGCTGCGGCGGCTGAATCGCCGGTCAGCATAAGCACGCGCAGGCCGGAGCGCCGCAGTGCGGCCACGGCTTCTACGGCATCACCGCGTAATGCGTCGCGGGCATCGAAACAACCCGCCGCCACGCCATCCAACGCCATCCACAACCGCGTGACGCCGGGTTCGGGAGGCGCAGTTCCTTCCGGAAGTGGGACAAAAAGCTCCTTAAAGAGCGCTTCGTTGCCCAAAAGGCACTCTCGGCCTTCGACTTTGGCGGAAAGTCCGCGGCCCGGCAGAACCTGCACTTCTTCGGCTGGCTGCCAGACGAGCTCGCGAGACCGTGCAGCATCCACGACAGCGTGGGCCAATGGATGATTCGAACGCTCCTCGGCGGCAGCGGCCATGCGCAGCAAATCGCTCTCAGCATTGTTCCCAAGCGAATGAACCGCCTCCAGCACTGGGAGGCCTACGGTTAGCGTTCCGGTCTTGTCCAGCACAATCACATCCGACGGAGCCAGACGCGCGAGCCGTTCCAACGCTTCGCCGCCCTTGAAGAGAACGCCTAGTTGAGCGCCGCGTCCCACGGCCACGGTGAGAGCGGCGGGTACGGCCAATCCCATGGCGCACGGGCAGGCGATCACCAGCACCGCAACCGTCGAGGCCAGAGCCATTTGAAGAGAGTGCGTGGCGACAAGCCAGATCACAAAAGTCAGCGTGGCCAGGCCAAGCACGATAGGAACAAAAATTTGGCTGGCGCGGTCGGCCAGGCGCTCCATAGGCGCGCGCGAACCCTGCGCCTGCCCAACCATGCGGGTGATCTGCGCCAGCATGGTGGCTTCGCCCAGCGATTCGGCACGGCAAACCACCGCGCCTTCGTAATTGAGCGACCCGGCCAGCACGCGTCCGCCCGGTTGGCGGTCAAGCGGAGTAGACTCGCCCGTCAGCATGGATTCGTCCACCGTGGTGCGGCCTTCAACAATCGTTGCGTCCACCGGGAAGCGTTCTCCCGGCAACACCAGAACGCTGTCCCCGAGTTGAATCTCATCGAGTGGAACAATGGCCTGTACACCATCCACAATGCGTCGGGCGGTCGCAGGCCTCAGGCGAGAGAGTGAGTCGAGCGCGGCAAGGGCGCGGCGCTTGGCGCGGCCTTCCAACGCTTTACCCAACAAGAGAAATCCGAGAATGAGCAAAACCGCGTCAAAGTAAACCTGCCTTCCTGGCGCGGGCCAGTTCGTTGCATAACCGGAATAGACGAAGGCCACGCCCGTTCCCAGGCTCACCAGCGTGCTCATATTTGTGGTTCCGTGGCGCAGGCCGCGCGCCGCGCTCGCGTAAATTCCGCCTCCCGCCCAGGCCATCATCACTGCGGTTATCGCCAGCAGAAACCAGCGCAACAGATCAAGCGGGAGCGCGTAGAGCCACGGCAGCAGGCGCATAAGAATGTGGTCCAGCGCACCCATTTGCGTATCCAGCGGCATGGCCAGCAGCATGGCAGCCGCCCCGGCGATGAGCGTCGCAAGCGCCTTGCGGTCAGCTCCATTTGCGAGCGAGTCCGATGAACTTTCAGAAGTGGCATCGAAGCGGGGAAGCACGGCATCGTAACCTGACGCGCGAATGGCCTCAATTAGCGCGTCGGGCGTGGCGATCTGCGGATCGTATTCAACTTGCGCTCGATTGGCAATCAGGTCAACGTGTGCGGCTTCGACTCCTGGCGCAGAACGCAGAGCCTCTTCCACATGATGTTGGCAAGAAGCGCAGGTCATCCCCAGGATCGGCAGCGTGATGGATTCTGTTGCAGACGTGTCCATGGATTAGGGTTCCAGGCGCGCGGGGTACCCCGCTTTGGCCAGCGCGGCAACGGCGAGGTCAACGGGCACAGGGTCCCGGTCGAAAGTGAGCCGCGCTGCGCCCACGCTCACCTCGTTGACGACGATGCCCTCTACCGCGGCCAGCGCCTGGGTGACGCGCTTTACACAGGAGCCGCAGTGCATTCCATCGATTTGCAGTGTGAATTCCGACATTGGCTTCTCCTGATTGTTTTGATGATACGTCGGGTGAAAAGGGCGCGTTATCGTAGGATGAGATTGATATTTGGAGGAAGATGCAGCGAGAATTTCCATCGGCCCCGTTGGTAGGCGTTGGCGCAGTGATCGTGGAGACGGGCCGCGTGCTGTTGGTTCGGCGCGGGACCGAGCCGCTCAAGGGCCATTGGTCGCTGCCCGGTGGTCTGGTTGAACTCGGGGAAGGGCTGCCCGATGCAGTTGTTCGCGAGGTGAGGGAAGAGACGGGTCTCGTGGTCGAGCCGGTGGAGCTTATTGAGCTGCTCGACCGCATTCATCGCGAGGCCGATCGCGTTCGCTACCATTATGTGATTGCCGATTATCTGTGCCGCGCTACGGGCGGCAAGTTGCTGGCTGCCTCCGATGCCGACGCAGTGCGGTGGGCGGAGCGGGCGGAATGGAATTCACACGGCGCTCTTCGGCTTGATCCGATCACCGTGCGAGTTATAGAGGCGGGCTGGCAGAGAGCGCAAACGCTTGGAAAGGAGATGCAAGAAAGCCGATGAAAGTTATCAAGAGACTGTTGTGGGTTTTGGGAGTGCTGGTCGTGGTTGCAGGGGTTGGCTTCTGGGAGCGGCCGGTCAGTTACTTCAATGAAGTGATGTATCTGCGCGAGTGCCTTTCAGGCGTAGAGAATCACACGGTTCAGGTTGCAGGCTACCGCGTGCATTATCTCGCCCAAGGGCCAGCAGACGGACCGGTGGTGGTGCTTGTGCATGGGCTGGGCGGCCGCGCCGAGGATTGGCGAGCGCTGGCGCCCTATTTTGCCAAGGCAGGCTACCGCGTCTATCTGCCCGATCTGCCCGGCTATGGGCGGAGCGAACAGCCCGCGGACTTCTCTTACTCGGTGCGCGATGAAGCTCATGTGGTGGTGGGGTTTCTCGATGCGCTGGGATTAAAGCAAGTGGACCTGGGCGGTTGGTCGATGGGCGGCTGGATTGTGCAATTGATCGCCAGCGAACATCCTGAGCGGGTCAATCGGTTGATGCTCTTCGACGCGGCAGGGATTGAACAGAAGCCAGATTGGGATACGGCCTTGTTTACACCGACGACGCCGGCGCAGCTCGACCAGCTGGACGCGTTGCTGATGCCCAATCCTCCCAAAATACCGGGCTTCGTCGCGAGGGATGTTTTGCGCGTCTCAAACAAGAACGCGTGGGTGATACATCGCGCAGTCGCCGCCATGCTCACCGCCCGGGACACCACGGACAAGCTGCTGCCAGGGCTCAAGATGCCGGTGTTGATTGTGTGGGGAGACAAGGACCGCATCACCCCGCTTAGCCAGGCCGAGACGATGCACCGTCTTATGCCGCAGTCAGATCTGGAGTTCTTTTCCGGTTGCGGGCATCTAGCTCCCGGCCAGTGCGCCGCCCAGGTTGGGCCCAAGGCGGTCGAGTTTGTAAAGCAGTAGGCGATTGCAGCGCAGCATCGTCGAAAGTCGTTTTCTTTCGATGATGCTGCGCGAATTGGTCTGCTTGGCATCACAAGCCAGGCGCGACGATCGAGCGGACTGCTCGCTAACGCTTCATCACATCGGGAGTGATGGTGCCGTCCCACACGGGTGATCCCTGGGCGTGATAGTGCCCCAGCTTCGTCCAGTCGTCGCGGGTCAGTCCGTTCAAATCCCAGACCACCAGGCCGTCGCGTACCGTCATTTCGCAGAGCAGCTTCATGCGGCCATCCATGCGCGCCCCGTAGCTGTCCACAAAGCCGAAGTGGCCGTTTTCCACGCGCAGCACCGCAATGTCTGCGTCAGACCCCACGCTGAGCGTGCCGAGCTCCGGGTGCTTGATCTCTCGCGCCGGATTCGAAGTGGAATCGCGAATGACTTCCGTGAGCGGAATGCCCATATTCAAAAACTTCGACATCACATTGAGCATGTCTTTCATCCCGTTGTTCATGCTTCCAATGTGCAGATCGGTAGAGATTGAGTCGGGCACCCATCCCTGCTGAATGGCCGGCACGACCTGGCGAAAAAGAAAGCTCCCGCCGCCGTGGCCCACGTCAAAGATCACGCCACGCTTGCGAGCCTCGAACAGATAAGGCAGCACATTCTGCTGCGCGTCCAGCATGGGCACCCAATCCAGGTACATGTGCGTCGAAATATCGCCGGGGCGCATTTTGTTCAATACCAGTTCCTGGTACGGGCGCTCCGGGCGGAACGTGCCAAAGTCCACCATCACCGGAATATTGGCCAGAGTGCCGGCCTCTACGGCCCTATCCACAGCATCCCATTCTGGCCCTTCGTAATGAGCCGTCTTGATGCCCACAATCAAGCCGGGATATTTTTTGGCCATGGTTGCCGCGGCTTGGGAGTCCATCTCTGCAACGTTTTGCTCATACGCGGGTCCGCGCATGCCCGCGCCCACTATATTCAGGAATGCCAGCACGCGCGTCTTCGAGCGGTCGATGATGTGCGCCTTGAAGTCCTCGAAGTTTTTCCAACCCGAGCAGCCCGCATCGGCGACCGTGGTTACTCCCGCGCGAAAGGTAAACCCGTCCGGAAAAACGGCGTTGTCGCCCGCATAAGAACCGGCTTCTCCGGTGCTGGCATACACGTGAACGTGAATGTCCACCAGGCCAGGGGTCACATAAAGGCCGGAGACATCGACTGTCTTCGTGGCGAGCGTTGGATCAATGTGCGCGGCCACTGCGGCAATGTGGTGATTCGCAACGGCAACGTCCATGATTGCATCGATTTGGTTGGCCGGATCGACGACACGACCGCCCGTCAACAGAAGGTCGTAGCTCTTCTGTGCCCGCATGGAAGTACAGGCCAATGCCAGAACTGCGATTGCGAAAAGAATGCGTTTCATGAATAGATTTTCTCACCTTCGAAAGAAGATAGCCCAATATTCCACAGCGCAAATGCACGGGCCATTCCGTTCTGCGGAATAGCCCGTGGGATGGTGAGCAAAAGATGTAATAGCAGAGCCGCCTTAGACGCCGATGACGTCGCAGAGTTCCTTGACAGCAGCGGCGCTCTTCAACAGGGCGGCTCGCTCTTCATCGTTAAGCTTGATCTCGACGATCTGTTCCAGGCCGGCCGCACCCAGCTTGCATAACACGCCCATGAAGTAGCCGTTGATGCCGTATTCGCCCTGGAGGTAAGCCGCGCAGGGAAGAATCTTCTTCTTGTCCTTCAGGATGGCTTCGGCCATCTCCACTGCTGCGGCCGAGGGCGCGTAGTACGCACTTCCGGTCTTGAGTTGCTTCACGATCTCTGCACCGCCGTCGCGGGTGCGCTGGATGATGGCGTCGATGCGTTCTTTGGAGAGCAGTTCAGTGATTGGAATGCTGGCGACGGTGGTGTAGCGGACCAGCGGGACCATCAAGTCGCCGTGACCGCCTAGGACGAGGCAGCTCATGTTCTCCACGCTCACTTTCAATTCCTGGGCGATGAAGCTTTTGAAGCGGCCGGAATCCAGAATTCCCGCCATGCCGATGACCCGTTCGCGGTTGAAGCCGGACAATCTATAGGCGGCCTGCACCATCGCGTCCAGCGGGTTGGAGACGACGATGAGAACCGACTCGGGCGAGTATGCGACCACATTCTTGACCACATCCGTCATGATCTTGAAATTGGTGTGCAACAAGTCGTCGCGGCTCATGCCGGGCTTGCGGGGAATGCCCGCCGTAATAATCACGACATCGCTGTTGGCCGAGTCGGCGTAGTCGTTGGAGCCAGTGATGTGAACGTCGGATCTTTCAATGGGAAGAGCCTGTTGCAGGTCCAGCGCCTTGCCCTGAGGTACGCCTTCGACCACGTCGATCATCACCACATCGGCCAATTCCTTGGCCATAAGCCAGTGCGCTGCAGTTGAGCCGACGTTGCCGGCGCCTATGATACTGACTTTCTTGCGCATTTGTTGCCTCCTTGGGGATTGAGGTCCCAAACCTTAAGTTTTCGTTACATGTTGGCGATAATGCGGGTGGCGAATTCGCTGGTGCCGACCTTCGTGGCTCCGACTGTCTGCCGTTCAAAATCGTACGTGACAAACTTCTGCAAAATCGTCTTCTCCAACGACGTCTCAATCAGCCTGGCCGCTTCTTTCCAGCCAATGAACTCCAGCAGCATTACGCCCGATAAAATCACCGAGCCGGGATTGATGAGATCCTTGTCGGCATACTTTGGCGCGGTTCCGTGAGTGGCCTCAAAAACGGCGTAGCCGTCGCCGATGTTGGCGCCGGGCGCGATGCCCAGGCCGCCCACCTGCGCCGCAGCCGCGTCGGAGATGTAGTCGCCGTTGAGGTTGGTGGTGGCCAGAACGCTGTAGTCTTCCGGACGCAGGATGATCTGCTGAAAGATGGAGTCGGCGATGCGGTCGTTGACCAACACCTTCGATTTCCATGCGCCGTTCCCGTGGGTTTGGCCAATGGAATCAAGCACCGCTTTCACTTCGGCACAAACCGAGTCCTGATAGGTCTGCGACGCCATGTCCAGGCCCGGCTCGATAAGTGCCGCATTCTGCTCGACAGTCAGTGCCGGATTGGCGTCCTTGTTGCCCAGAATCCAGCTCTCGCGCTCGGTGACGGTCTCGGCGCGGAACTCCTGCTGTGCGACCTCGTAGCCCCACTCTCGGAATGCGCCCTCGGTAAACTTCTGGATGTTGCCTTTGTGGACCAGCGTAACGGTCTTGCGGCCCGCCTCGAGAGCTGCGCGAATGGCGTAGCGCACCAGGCGCTTGCTGCCGAAGATTGAAATCGGCTTGATGCCCACGCCGGAGTCGGAGCGCACGCGCTTCTTGGCGCTTTTGAGCAAATCATTGTTGAGGAAATCAATCAGACGTGCGGCGTCCGCGCTGCCTTCCTTGAACTCGATGCCCGCGTACACGTCTTCGGTGTTCTCGCGGTAAATCACGATGTCCAGCTTTTCAGGGTGCTTCACCGGGCTGGGGACGCCCTGGTAATACTTCACCGGCCGCACACAGGCGTATAGGTCGAGCAACTGGCGAAGCGCCACGTTGAGCGAGCGAATGCCGCCGCCGACCGGCGTGGTGAGCGGTCCCTTAATGGAAACTCTCAAATCGCGCGCTGCGGCCACCGAATCGTCCGGAAGCCAGTTGCCGAACTGGCGAAATGCTTTTTCACCCGCGAAAATCTCAAACCAGCGAATGGCGCGCTTGCCACCGTAAGCCTTTTCCACCGCCGCATCGAAGACTCTTTGCGAAGCCTTCCAAATGTCGCGCCCCGTGCCGTCACCCTCGATGAAAGGAAGGATAGGATTATCGGGCACTTCAAACTGTCCGTTTTCATACTCGATAGGCTTGCCGTTCTTTGGCAATTCCAGACCGTTGTAAGTTATTTGCATTGTCTTTGAATGACCCCTCTTTCCGTATGGTAGAACAGCAATCTACCATCCCGGATTCAGAAGTGGCAACGGCAGATGAAACAGTTTGCCTTGCCTCGGAAGAAAGTCAACCAAACTCTGGTTGGAGCACCCGCAGGCCGCAGACGGCGTCAATCAGTACGAACACAAGACGAAATCTCGCGAAATGCTGCTCCAGCCCGCCCAAATGAGATAAACTCATGCGGGTACGTTCAATAAATCTCAGACTTTCAACCACAAGGAGGACACATAGAAATTGGGAAAAAGCATGGTCCCGAAGAAGATGTTTTTCACCAAGGGTGTAGGCAAACATAAAGAGCGTTTGACTTCCTTTGAGCTGGCCCTGCGGGATGCGGGGATAGCCTCGCAGAACCTGGTGAGAGTTTCTTCCATCTTTCCGCCGCAATGCAAGGTGATAACGCGCAAAGAAGGTCTTACCTACCTGAACCACGGTGAGGTGGTTTTTGCGGTGATTGCGGAGAATTCGACGCGCGAGCCACATCGGCTAGTGGTTTCCAGCATCGGCGTAGCCATCCCTTCCGACCGCAACACATACGGCTATCTTAGCGAGCATCACAGCTTCGGGGAAACCGAAGAGCAGGCCGGCGAGTACGCCGAAGAACTGGCGGCGGAGATGCTAGCTACCACCCTGGACGTGGATTTCGATCCGGACACGAGTTGGGATGAGAAGAAGGAGATTTACCGCATCTCCAACAAGATCGTTCGCACTAGCAACATAACGCAGTCGGCCGTGGGCGATAAGCGCGGGAAGTGGACGACTACGATTGCCGCGGCTGTCCTGATTCTGGAAGAGTAGGGGATTGGATCAAGCGGATCATTGAGGCCAATGCTGTCCGGGCAGGGTTGGCCTTGCTACGCATCGTAGGGGAATCTTTAGCGATCGATGGCAAACGCACGCAAATACAACGTGGGGCTCGTGCAGATGCGCATGAGCGCGGACCCGGAGGCCAATTTTGCCTCTGCGGTGCGCCATATCCGCGAGGCGGCGCGGCTGGGCGCCAACATCGTCTGCCTGCCGGAACTTTTTCGCACGCAATACTTCTGCCAGCGCGAAGATCTGCACCTCTTTGACCTGGCAGAGCTGATTCCGGGGCCGTCCACGGCGCGCCTCTCCGAAGTGGCGCGAGAAGCGAAGGTAGCTGTAATCGCCTCGCTCTTTGAGCGTCGCGCTCCAGGGCTCTACCACAACACGGCAGTTACCATTGACGCCGATGGAGCCATCGCGGGCGTCTATCGCAAGATGCACATTCCCGACGACCCGCTCTACCACGAAAAGTATTATTTTGCGCCGGGCGATCTGGGCTTTCAGGCTGTTGACACCGCTTTTGGCCGGGTGGGCACGCTGGTCTGCTGGGACCAGTGGTATCCGGAAGCCGCGCGCCTAACCGCTCTCAAAGGCGCCGAGGCGCTTTTCTTTCCGACCGCAATAGGCTGGCATCCGGCGGAGAAGGATGAGTTTGGCGCGGCGCAATATGAGGCGTGGCGCACCATCCAGCGTGGGCACGCCATCGCCAACGGCGTTTATGTGGCTGGGGTAAATCGCGTCGGAATGGAGCATGGCGACGTTAAGGGCAACCGCGCAGCAGGTCCGGGCATCGAGTTCTGGGGCGGCAGCTTTCTCGCCGATCCCTTCGGACGCATCATCGCCAAGGCCTCCCACGACGCCGAGGAGATCTTGATTGGCGAGATTGACCTCGGTCTGATCGAAGAGACGCGCCGCAACTGGCCATTCCTGCGCGACCGCCGCATCGACGCCTACGCGCCCATCACAAAGCGTTTCCTCGATCCCGTGGCCGCATGGCCTGCGGAAGAAGATCCCGAGTAAGAATGCCTCCTCTTATGTCCGAAAACACGCCGCAGGAACTCGGCTACCGCATGCCCGCCGAATGGGAGTCGCACGAAGCGACATGGCTGGCCTGGCCGCACAATCCCGAAGACTGGCCGGGGAAGTTTCAGGCCATCCCCTGGCTCTACGCCGAGATTGTGCGCCTGCTCTCGGCGCATGAGTTGGTGCATCTTATCGTCGAGGACGCCAACGCCGAACAGCGAGTGCGTGGCATTCTGGAGCGGGCGGGCGCGAATCTCGACCGCGTGAGCTTCCACCAATGGCCCACTGACCGGGGATGGACGCGCGACTCAGGTCCAATCTTCGTCCGAAACGCGGAAGGCCGGGTTGGCCTCACTAACTGGCGCTTCAACGCCTGGGCCAAATACTCCGACTGGCAACTCGACGACGAGGTACCGGGTCGCGTGGCTGCGCTGCTCGGCCTGCCCGAGTGGCAGCCTGCGGTCAAGTTGGAAGATGGCCACGCAAACCGCGTTGTCCTCGAAGGCGGCTCGATCGACGTCAACGGTGCGGGCGTTCTGCTCACCAGCGAGGAATGTCAGCTCAGCGAAGTGCAGCAGCGCAATCCCGGCGTCAGTCGCGAGCAATTGGAGCAAGTCTTTCACGATTTTCTGGGCATCGATCAGACCATCTGGCTCAATCGTGGCCTGGCCGGCGACGACACCCACGGCCACATCGACGACATTACCCGATTTGTTGCGCCGGCGACGATTGTTACCGCCGTCGAGCCGGACACGAACGACCCGAACCACGCTCCTCTGGCCGAAAACCTGGAACGCCTCAAAGCCGCCCGCACCCTTGACGGCAAACAGTTCACGCTGGTCGAGTTGCCCTTGCCGCTCCCGGTGGTATTTCGCGGCCAGCGCCTTCCGGCCAGTTATGCCAACTTTTATATTGCCAATGACCTTGTCCTCGTTCCCACCTTTCACGACCCTAACGACCGCGTGGCCCTGAACATTCTGGCCGAATTATTTCCGGGCCGCGAAGTGATCGGCATTCACAGCGTCGATCTCGTCTGGGGCCTGGGCACGCTGCATTGCATGACCCAGCAACAGCCCGCCGGGCTAACATTGAAGCCATGATCGACGACCGCGAAGCCATGGAAGCTGCACTCGCCGAAGCTCGCCTGGCTGCGGAAGCTGGCGAGGTGCCGATTGGCGCGGTTGTGGTGCGCGAGGGAGCCATCATTGCGCGCGGGCAGAATCGCGTACTGCGCGACCTGGACCCCACGGCCCATGCGGAAATAGTGGCCATGCGCGCCGCTGCCGCGGCGCTAGGTAACTACCGTCTACTTGGCTGCACGCTTTATGTGACGCTGGAGCCCTGCGCCATGTGCTCGGGAGCAATGATTCACGCACGGCTTGATCGTCTGGTTTTTGCCGCCGCCGATCCCAAGGCAGGCGCGGCCGGGTCGGTGCTTTCTGTACTCAACCATCCGCAACTGAATCACCAGATGCAGGTGGAGCAGGGAATTCTCGAAGATGAAGCTGCCGAATTGCTGCGGAGTTTCTTTCGCGAGCGGCGCTAACGTCAGTTCCTTGTTAACGCCTTGATCCTCTCCGCTTCCGCAGGCCACTTTTTGGCTAGCTCCTCATAGCTTCCACTACGGTAATCGGCATAGTCAAAGCCAGGCGCGACCGTGCAGCCCAGCAGTGCGGCTTTCCCTCCACCCACCAACCGCGTGCCTTGCCAGACGCCGGCGGGGACGACGAGTTGCACATGTTGGCCCGCCGCCAAATCAGGCCCAAGGGTGAAGACGACTGAACTGCCATCCGGGAGAAGCTGGAGCATTTCGACGGGGTCGCCAAGATAGAAGTGGAAAATCTCGTCGGAGGCAAGCCGGTGTAGCTCCGAAAACGTCCCCTGCTCAAGCAGGTAGTAAATTGCCGTTCCCACGGGCCGCACTCCGCGTGCCAATTCCACCTCAACACCGGAAGTGTAAGTCCGGCGATAGAAGCCGCCCTCGACAGGGTGCGGTTCCAGTTCCAATAGCGTCTTGATCTCATTGGCGGCCATTGTCCCTGATGGTAGCAGCGAAAACCCGAGTAAAATAATCCCATGATCGTGCAAATGTATGGGGCATCCTGGTGTCCGGATACCCGGGCTGCCAGGAGATTTCTTGACTCCCACGGCATCGAGTACACCGAGATCGATGTGGACCGTGACCCGGCTGCCTCCGCCGAAGTGGTGCGCCGCGTGGGCAAGCGGGCCATTCCGCAACTTGTGATAGATGGCGAGTGGTTCCAGCCCTACAAGCCGGGCCGCGGGCTGCTGGTCGATGAGTTACACGAGCGTTTAGGAATTCCTCGCGCCTGAAGGCTCATGCCTCGTACAATCAAGAGTTGAAGAAGGGCCTCGGAATGTGGCTCTTGCAAGGAGCTTGCCTTGATTGAACGCTATACTCGCCTCGCGATGGGCCGCATCTGGACTGAAGAGAACAAGTACCGCTGCTGGCTTGAAGTGGAGTCGGCGGCAAGCACCGTACTGGCCGAGGATGGAGTGATTCCGGCCGAGGCGGCCGAGGCCATTGCTGAGAAGGCGGGCTTCAATGTTGCCCGCATTCAGGAGATTGAGGCAGAGGTGAAGCACGACGTTATCGCCTTCACCACTGCCGTAGCGGAGAACCTCAAGAACCAAGGCCTGGAAGACCAATCCCGTTGGCTCCACTTCGGGCTGACCTCAAACGACGTGGTCGACACGGCGCAGGCTCTTCAAGTGAAAGAAGCCTCGGCGCTGATCCGCGCAGGACTTGTGGAGCTGTTGGCCGTGCTCAAGCGGCGTGCAGTCGAATTCAAGCACACGCCCACCATCGGCCGTACGCACGGGATTCATGCCGAGCCGACGACCTTCGGTCTCAAACTGCTCAACTGGTTTGCAGAGATCAAGCGCAGCCTGGTCCGATTTGACGCGGCTGCTGAGGATATGCGCGTGGGCAAGCTCTCCGGCGCTGTGGGAACCTTTGGCCACTTGAAGCCGGAGCACGAAGAGAAGATCTGCGCGCGGCTGGGCCTCAAGCCGGCGCCGGTGGCCACGCAGGTCATTCAGCGCGACCGCCATGCGGCTTACATCTCCACTCTGGCAATTATCGGCAGCACGCTGGACAAAATCGCCGTCGAAGTGCGCCACCTGCAACGCACCGAAGTGCGCGAAGCGCAGGAGTATTTCAGCGAAAAGCAGAAGGGCTCCTCGGCCATGCCGCACAAGAAAAATCCGATTACCTCAGAGCAGATCAGCGGACTGGCGCGCGTGTTGCGCGGCAATGCGCAGGCGGCCTTCGAGGACATTCCCTTGTGGCACGAACGGGACATTTCGCACTCGTCTGTGGAACGTGTAATCTTTCCCGATTCGACGATTCTTGTGGACTACCTGCTGGCGAAAACCACTGACCTAATTGACCGGCTGCTGGTCTATCCCGAGCGCATGAAGAAGAATCTCGAAAGCACCGGTGGGCTGATCTTCAGCGGTCAACTGCTGCTGGATCTGGCCGAGGCCGGAATGTTGCGCGAGGAGGCTTACCGGCTGGTGCAGTCCCACGCCATGCGGGCCTGGAAAGAAGACCTGGTCTTCCGCGACGAAGTGGCAAAGGACGCGGAGATCACCAAGCTGCTCAGTCCGGAAAAGCTTACTAAGACCTTCGATTATGAGCGTCAGTTGGGCAATGTTGGCGCAATCTTCAAGAGGGTGATTGGCGAGTAGAGCTTATGAACAAACTGGAAGAGAATGATCTCAAGCGGGTGATGGAGGTCATTCGCCATGCGGTGGAGTTCGCTGAGAACAATGACTCGGTTTTTGCAACGCAGATCCTGACAGCAGTGGTTGAGGAGTTTCCAGGCCTTGCGATCGGCCACAGCTACCTTGGCTGGATATTGTCTCGAGAGGGCCGGCATCGTGAGGCAATCGCACAGGGACGCGTTGCCGTGCAGCTGGAACCTGAATCAGAGCGCGTTTCACTCCTGCTCTTCCGCGTACTTTGGGGCGCTGGTGAGCGTGGCGATGCATTCGAGGAGATGAAGCGGTTCATGGCAGTCGGACACTCCGGCGAATACTCCAGACTGATGGAGGAGTGGACGCAGATCGAAGATTAGCAACAAAGTTCAATCGGGTTTTTGCAAAGGAAGGCCAAGTGGAAGCCGCAAATCTCACCGTAGCAATTACCGGCGCATCCGGCGCGATCCTTGGCCGCGAGTTGCTGCGCACGCTGGAGGCCGATGAGCGCGTGGCCCACGTTCATTTTGTGGCTTCGGAAAACTCTTTGCGGGTACTGGCCGAGGAACTTGGGCTGAGTGGCCGCAACGGCCTGCTCGAAAAGCTGCTCGGCGCGGAGCCGGTAAAGACGGTGCAGCACTCCGACGCTGACATTGGCGCGGCCATCGCCAGCGGCAGCTACCCATCGAATGGAATGATTATTCTGCCTTGCTCAATGGGGACGCTGGCTTCCATTGCCAATGGGCTTGCCAATTCGCTCGTTGCACGCGCCGCCGACGTTACGCTCAAGGAACGCCGCCCGCTGATTCTTTGCGTGCGAGATACGCCCTTCAACCGCATTCATCTGCGCAATATGACACTGGCCGCTGAAGCCGGCGCGGTTATCTTTCCTGTGATCCCAGCGTTTTACAACCACCCCATCGACTCGACCGAGATGGCACGCCAGTTCGTCTGCCGCGTTCTTGCGCACATCGGCTTACCTCAGCCGGGAGCCTATGTGTGGAAGGCGGACGAGTAGCCGATCGGCATCGATCTTCCTCTTTACTTTGTGAGCACATTCCAACGGGCGGCAGCGATATCGATTTGACTTCCCCCCCGTTTTCCGTGGATACTGCTCTTAATGCTGAACTCAAGGAATCGCCGGATTGCGGTCATGGCCATGTGCATGTGTATGTGCTGCGGACCTGTCCGTGCGGCTCTTGAGATTCGAATGCGCTAGACGCAACCGATCTTGAAGCCAGGCGGCCCGGGTCCGAAGAGGATTCGGGCCGTTTTGTTCTTTTGTACGGCCCGCAACCTGACCGAATCGCACCCACAAGCCAAGACCACCACCACCACGACCGATCAAGGAGCCGAATATGTCCGAATCGAAGCAGCAGTTTGCCACTCTCGCCGTCCATGCCGGCCAATCGCCCGACCCGGCCACGGGCTCAAGGGCAGTGCCCATTTACCAAACCACCTCCTACCTCTTTCAGGACGCGGACCACGCCGGAAGGCTTTTTGCGCTTAAGGAGTTTGGCAACATTTATACCCGCATCATGAATCCCACGACGGACGTCTTTGAGAAGCGCGTGGCGGCTCTGGAGGGCGGCGTGGCGGGGCTGGCTACGGCCTCAGGCCAGGCGGCGGAGACGCTCACCCTGACCACACTAGCCTCGGCGGGAGAAGAGATTGTTTCCACCACGTCGCTCTACGGCGGTACCTACAACCTCTTTCACTACACTTTTCCTCGGTTGGGCATTACGGTCAAGTTTGTGGACGCGGACGACTTCGACGGGCTGCGCGCGGCCATCAACGACAAGACCCGAGCCATTTACACCGAAACGCTGGGCAACCCCAAGCTGGATGTGGTGGACATTGAGAGAATCGCCGCCATCGCCCACGAGCACAAGCTGCCGCTGGTCATTGACAACACCTCGGCCTCGCCGGCGCTGGTGCGGCCCATTGAGTGGGGCGCGGACATCGTGGTCAACTCCGCCACCAAGTTCCTGGGCGGCCACGGCACCACCATCGGCGGCGTGATCGTGGATGCAGGCAAGTTCGACTGGGCGGCTTCGGGGCGATTCAAAGACTTTGCCGCGCCGGACCCCTCCTATCACGGTCTTTCCTACACCGAGGCCTTCGGTCCGCTGGCGTTCATTCTCAAGGCGCGCGTGCAGGGGTTGCGCGACACCGGCGCGGCTCTCTCGCCCTTCAACGCCTTCCTGCTGCTGCAAGGCATCGAAACGCTGCACCTCAGGCTGGAACGCCACTCTCAGAACGCCCTGGCCGTGGCCCGGCACCTGGAGAAGCATCCTGGCGTGGATTGGGTCAACTATCCGGGGCTGGAGTCCAGTCCCTTCTTCAAGCGGGCGCAAAAATATCTGCCTGCCGGCAAGGGGGCGCTGATTACCTTCGGCATCAAGGGAGGGTATGAGGCAGGAAAGAAACTGATCGACGGGCTGGAACTATTCTCGCTGGTAGCCAACATCGGCGACGCCAAGTCGCTGGTTATCCACCCGGCCTCGACGACACATGCCCAACTTTCGGTCGAGGAGCAGGCGACCACCGGCGTCACGCCCGAGCTTGTACGGCTGTCGGTCGGAATCGAGGATATTCGCGACATCCTTGCCGATCTCGATCAGGCTATCAAGGTTGCCAACGGTTACGCGTTTACGGGCTCAACAGAAACTGCTGAATTTGTTGCACAATGAGTATCATGACCGAAACACACGCCGGGGCCGGAGTTGCGCCGACAGGAACAAGCGCTCTGGTGCCGACCTACGAAGGCGACTTTGTGCTCGACGAGCACTTGTTGCTGGAGTGCGGCCGCGCTCTGGCCGGCGTGAACCTGCACTACGCGGTGTATGGCCGGCTGAACGCGGCCAGGGATAACGCCGTGCTGGTTTGCCACGCGCTTTCCGGCTCGGCGCTGGTGGGTTCCTGGTGGCCGGAGGTCTTTGCCCCCGGCGGGGTTTTGTCATTAGACCGCGACTTTGTAATATGCATCAACATGTTGGGGTCCTGCTACGGCTCGACGGGGCCCGGATCGGTGGACCCCGAAACGGGCAACATTTATGGACCGGACTTTCCGCTGGTTTCGATACGCGACAACGTCCGTGCGCAGGCCAGGCTTCTGGACTCGCTGGGAATTCGCCGGCTGAGGCTGGTTATGGGGGGCTCCATTGGCGGCATGCAGGCCCTGGATTGGACCATCCACGACCCAGGCCGGGTCGAGTGTGCGGCCGTCATAGGCGTGGCGCCGCTCTCCGCAATGGGGCTGGCGCTCAACCACTTGCAGCGCCAGGCCATCGAGCACGACCCGGAGTGGGCTGGAGGTTACTACCTGCCCCAGCGCCCTCCGAAGCAGGGACTGTCGCTCGCGCGCCAGATCGCCATGCTCAGCTACAAGTCAGCAGAGCTGTTCAACGAGCGTTTTGGTCGCAATCCGAACCGCAACGGGGAGGACCCCTGGGGGCTGGACAACCAAGGCGGCGGCCTCATCGGCGGACGCTTCGACATCGCCGGCTATCTGGATCACCAGGGAGAGCGGTTCAACGACCGCTTTGACGCTAATTCCTATCTGGCCATTCTGCGCACCATGGACACTTGGGATCCGCTGCACGGGTGTTCTTCGCCGGCGGAGGCATTTGGCCGGATTCGCGCCCGCCTTTGCTTTGTCGGCATTAGCTCTGATTGGCTCTTTCCTGCCCAGGAAGTTAGCGACTTTGTTAACACGATTCGCAAAGCTGGCGTTCACGCCGATTACCGGGAGATGACCAGCAATCACGGCCATGATGCCTTCCTGGCCGAACAGGCGGAACTGCTGCGGTTGCTCCAATAGAGCTGGAAAAGATCTTTCGGTTAAGCTGGCAGATTCTTGGGGCATCGGGGAGAACCGGCATGCGGGGGTTCGCGAAGGTGGTTGTCCTCATACGCCTCATTCCAGGCTGCGCCATGGGCTTCGGAATCTGCCTTTCGATGGAAATTATTGACTTCCCATACAACTATGCTTGTCATGAGGGGCAGGGCTTTCTATAATCCTTCAGAGACCGCATTGGAAACCGAGGTGTAGGGTATACCTGTCACCCGGCGCTTAACCGCCCAAAAGAGCGGTTTTGCATTCCGTGAGCGAGTGCTTAAACTTTGATCTCCATTTTGGCAGTTCCCAGGAGCACTAAATGAAGAAGTTAGTCTTCGCGTTCGTGTTGGCATTGGCGAGCCTTAGCCTTGTTATAGCGCCCATGCTGCGTGCCCAGGATACGATCACCATCAAGGATCCGGCAGAATACAACACCTACCAAAACGCATCTGCGCAGAAAGACCCCCAGGCCAAGGCTGCGGCTCTGGAGAGTTTTCTGACGGCTTATCCCCAGAGCGTCGTCAAGAGCGCAGTTCTCGACTCTCTGATCGACACCTACCAGGGCTTGGGCAACGCCGACAAGACGCTCGGCGCGGCCACCAGCCTGCTTCGGATAGACCCCACCAACATGAAAGCCATCTTCTGGTCGGTCCTTATCAAGAAGAGCCAGTGCGGCAAGACTGTCAACCCGAAGACTGGTGTGACCTCTGACCCGCCGACCTGTGATGATGCGGCAGCGCTGGCCCAGAGGGGCCTCACAGCGCCCAAGCCTGCAGCTACCTCACCCGATGACTGGAAGAAGCTGACCGCAGGAACATATCCGGCTTTCCACTCGGCCATCGCCTTGGACGACCTTGTCTCAAAGAAAGACGCGAAGGGCGCCATCTCTGAATATCGCACCGAACTGATGCTCTATACGCCCGAACAAGCCACGAGCGGACCGGGATTGCAGGATACGCTGCAATTGGCAGGTGCTTATACCAAGCCGGACGCCAAGGATTTGGTGCAGGCGGTTTGGTTCTATTCGCGGGCATGGAATTTCGCCCCCGCGCCCATGAAGCCCCAGATTGAAAAGGCGATTGAGTATTACTACATCCAGTACCACGGCAAGCTGGACGGACTGGACGATATCAAGACCCAGGCTGCGGCCACCGTCTTCCCGCCGGGAACCTTCCAAATCTCCGCCAAGGCAACTCCGGCTGAAATTGCTCACAAGGCAATCGTGGAAACTCCCGACTTGAGCAAGATGGCGCTGGTAGATACGGAATTCATTCTGGCCAACGGGACTAAAGAAGACACCGACAAGCTTTGGGCCGTGTTGAAGGATCAGGTTACGCCGGTTCCGGGAACCGTCATTGAAGCCACTGCCTCGGTCATCAAGATTGCCGTAACTCAGGATGCCAAGGATAGCAAGGTGGCAGACTTCATCGTCAACTTGAAGAAGCCTCTGTTGGACAAGGAAATTCCCGTTGCTGGATTCGTGTACAAGATTCCACCCGCGACCGCACTCGTTGGAACCTATGACTCTTTCACACAGGTTCCTGCCACGGACACAGTTGCCGCGTCCGTGCAGATCGTGCTGCGCGAGGGAGAAATCCAGCTTGAGAAGAGGAAGCCCGTACCGGCGCACAAACCGGCAGCCGGACACCACCCGGCGAATTGACCGCTGGCTGATTTGATTTGTTGACCGCGTTGGACCGGACAGCGTTCGGCGCGACAGACTATACTCCTGGGCCATCAAGGGCAGCCTGATTCAGGCTGCCCTTGATGTGTTTTCATGGCTCCGCGATCTGAATCCGCCGCACCCTGTGGCTACGCATAGGGGGTGATAGGCTAAGGGCAGAATGGAACGACTCAGAATCCTCCGCCTTGTCCTGGCCATTGGTGCAATCACCGTTGTCTGCGCCCTTGCGAATAGTCAGACGGGCGGGGATATCTCCGCACCTCAGCCGAGCCACGTACGCAAGGTTGCTTCGCGCCCCATGCTGTTTCTTCCGGACAACGAGACACAGGGGCCGGCTGCTTCGCTTGAATTCCTCCGATTCGAGCGGATGACCCGGCAGGATCGTGACCTGGAAGCGGATGCGGAGTCCTCAATCAGCCAGAGAGCCGGGTTTGCCGGTCTGGAGTTCAACCAGGGCAAATGGAATTATCAGCAGGTGGTCTGCCCCGCGTTGCCCAATCATCTCTTCTTGCAATTCGCGCGCAACAACGGGACTGGCGACGTAAGTGCATTTTCGGCATCGATTCCGCGAGGCGGTAACGGACGCGTGCGCATCATCCCTATCCTGCGCCGCGGATATTCGCTATTCTCGCCCGCGCCTATCAACGCGTTGACTATATCGGCCTTCAACCACATCCGGGCCGAAGAGCACCCGGTCAAAGCGCCCGATTGGCTCGGAACAGGCCTGTGCTACGCCGCCCTGGCGGGTGCGAAACCCGAAATTGGGCTTCTGGAGGGAACAGATCTTCCCCAAATGCCGTCTGCGCCGACAGCAAAATTAGTGATTCCCTTGCGCGGGAGCGCCATCATTCAATTTACAGACGTTTCAAATGCCCCACGCGAAATGGAGTGGACCATGACCTTCAATGGCAAGGGAAGACTGCTGAAGGCTACCCATTCAAGGGCTCCGCAATTGAGGACAAAAATTGCCGAGTGCGCTCCGGTCAAGGTCGCGGAGAAGTCTGTTCGCCCGGTAATTCTCACTGAGAAGGCCATTCTGATCCGATAGCCCGCGCAGGCCGTTCCCGAATCGCAGTCCTTCGTTACTCTCCCAGCATGATGCGCTGAATCCGCGTCGCGCGTCCGGTTTTGGGATCGCAGCCCACAAGCGTGGCGCACATCTTAGGATTTCCCTTGGCCGCTTCGAACTTGCCTGGCATTCCAGTCAAGAACCTGTGCAGCACCAGTTCCTTTTCAACGCCAATCACACTGTCGTAAGGGCCGCTCATGCCCACATCGGTTTGGTAGGCGGTCCCACCGGGCAGCACGCGCTCGTCGGCGGTGGGAATGTGCGTATGCGTGCCCAGCACCGCCGTCACTCGTCCATCGAGATGCCAGCCCATCGCGACTTTCTCGCTGGTGGCCTCAGCATGAAAGTCCACCACGATGACCTTGGCATGGATGCCCGCCAACAACGCGTTGCTGGCGTGGAAGGGGTCATTCGTGGTGTTCATAAAAACACAGCCCTGCAACTGGACAACCGCATAGTCCACTTCGCTCGCTGTGGTTCCCTCAAAGACGCCGTAACCGGGCACCTCCGGTTGCAGATTTGCCGGTCGCAGCACACGGCGGCCCCGTTCCTGGCTGCCGGCGGGCGCGGCGTTCATGTAGTCAATCAGCTCGCGCTTGTCCCAGACGTGGTTCCCGGTGGTCAAAACATCCGCGCCCAGATCGAAAAATTCTTCGGCCAGTTGAGGCGTCAGGCCAAATCCCCCGGCGGCGTTTTCGGCATTGATGACGATCAGTTCCACTTCATGCGCCTGGCGGATATGCCCGATGTGCTCGCGCACAATCCTGCGTCCCGCGCTGCCGAAGATGTCGCCGACAAAAAGAATGTTCACTGCGGATCGGCCCCCTGCTCTTTGGCTCCAGACCCCTGCTCCCTGTTCCTCATCAACGGAAACAGAATAACGTCGCGAATCGACTTGGAGCCGGTCAGCAGCATCACCAGCCGGTCAATGCCGATGCCTTCGCCGCCGGTTGGGGGAAGTCCATACGCCAATGCGCGCACGTAGTCTTCGTCCATCTGGTGCGCTTCGTCGTCGCCGCGTTGGCGCTCGTCGAGCTGCTGGGCAAATCTCTTGTGCTGCTCCACCGGATCGTTCAGCTCACTGAAGGCGTTGCCCAGTTCAAAGCCGCCGCAGAAAAATTCGAAACGCTCCACATGCGCCGGGTCGTCCGGCTTGGCCTTCGAGAGCGGCGATACTTCTACCGGATAGTCATAAATAATCGTCGGCTGGATGAGAAAAGGTTCAACAACCGCCTCAAAAAGGTTGTAGACGGATTTGCCCAGCGGAGCGTTTTTCAGCGACTCGTAGTAGACCGCAGTCACCGCGGCATGAATCGTTTTCAACTCGACTATGCGCTCCGGGCTTAGCCGCGCGGTATCTCCCTCCGCCTTTTCCAGCGAACTCATAGCCGCGTGAAGCCGCGCCTGCAAGACTGGCGCCGACTCAAATGCCGTCATTGCCGGTTTTGCTCCCGCTTCCTCCGGCCAAAACTCGCGAATTGCCTCGCGCATCGTCAGCCGCGTCCACTTGCTCAAATCAATTTTGTGCCCGTTGAACTCAGTCTTTGTGGTTCCGTTTACCTCTCGCGCCACAAACTCAATTAGATCCTCGGTGATCTGCATCAGGTCGTGATAATTCGCGTATGCCTGATAGAACTCCAGCATGGTGAACTCGGGATTGTGCTGCGTGCTCACACCCTCGTTGCGAAAATTGCGATTGATCTCGTATACGCGGTCGAAGCCGCCCACCACCAGCCGCTTCAGATAGAGCTCCGGCGCGATGCGCAGAAACAAATCCAAATCCAGAGCGTTGTGGTGCGTCTTGAAGGGCCGCGCAGCCGCGCCGCCGGCAATCTGCTGCATCATCGGCGTCTCGACTTCCAGGTAGCCGCGCTCGTCGAAGAATTGGCGCAGCGCCTTGAGCGCCTTACCGCGTTTGACGAAGACTTCGCGCGCTTCGAGATTGCTGAACAGGTCCACATAACGTTGACGGTAGCGCAACTCCACGTCGGCCAGGCCGTGAAACTTCTCCGGCAGCGCCAGCATGGCCTTGGCCAGAAAGGTTAGCCGCTCAACGTGAATGGTCAGCTCGCCCGTGCGTGTGCGGAACAAGTAGCCTGAGACGCCGATATGGTCGCCCAGGTCGAGCAGCTTATAGAGCGCGAATCCCTGCTCGCCCACCGCGTCCAGGCGCACGTAAATCTGCAGCCGCTGGCCGTCCTGTTGAAGGGTGGCAAATCCGGCCTTCCCTTGCGCGCGAATGGCCATGATGCGCCCGGCCACGGCCACGGTGACCCGATTGGCCTCCAGGGTCTCGGCTTGCGACTCGTCCCACTTTGCGCGCACCTGGGGAACGGTGTGCGAAGCAGGGAACTGGTTGGGATAGGCCGCCTGGCCCAGCTTCTCAATCTCCTCGAGCTTTGACTTGCGCAGCTCGAAGAGACTGCGCTCAAATTCTGAATCGAACACGATTGCTTCCTTTGTGTGAACCGCTCACGGGTTCAACAGCCAGTATATCGCCCATTGCGTGTGCGGGCGCTGGAGGTTGCTCCGCGGAATAGACTTGTCTTCGCGGCGCATGCAACTAATTCGCGGCTGCCGTGTCTGAGCTCTAAGGAGAATCCAGATGAACCGAAAGTTCGCCTTATCGCTCTTTTGTCTCTCCTTGCTCGCCACTCTTCACGCCTGGGCCCTGCCCGATAGTTGCGGCAAGGCGAATGTAGAGTTCAAAGTCGTAACGGGAACGAGCCAGCCGCTCCTCCCCGCTATCGAGGCCGGCAAGGCGCAAATCGTATTCCTTGAAACTGAGCAGGCCGACGGAGAAGTTTTAAGCGGAGTCGAGGCCCGCCTTGGCATCGACGGAACCTGGATTGGCGCGACCAAAGGCGACTCCTACTTTGTGGTTGCAGTCAGCCCGGGTCAGCATCATCTCTGTGCAAACTGGCAAGCGGATTTCGCCTATGAATGGCAGAGAACCAGCGTAGCTCCCCTGACCGTAGAGCCGGGCAAGGTTTACTACTATCGGGTCAACGTCAGGCACATAAGAACCAGAGAAATTGAATATCATTCGCTTGACCTGATGCCCGTCAATGAGGATGAAGGCAAATATCTGGTCAATGTCCTCGACCTGGCCACGGCAACCGCGAAGAAATAGGTTCCTTCACCTGACGCGACGGCGTCGCACCGAGCATGGCAACCCTTAGCGGCGCGACGTATGGCAGACTCCTTGCCCCCATGCGCGGCCCATCGTTTAGCATGTATTTCATGAAACCCAGACTTCTTGTATTGCTCTTATGTGTGTCGCTCATCCCAGCGGTGCAAGCTGTGGCCAAGACCATCTTGCCGGACTCTTGCGGCGAAGAAGACGTCAAATTCGATGCCAGCACACTGAAGAATCAACCCGCGCCCCTTCCTCCTCCGGCGGGCGATGCGCAGATCGTTTTTGTCGAAGAGCAAAACGCAAGAGCATCCTTCCATTTGGTCACTGTCCGCTACGGAGTGGACGGGAACTGGGCGGGCGCCAACTACGGCGACTCGTATTTTGTCCTGAATGTTGCACCCGGCATCCACCACTTTTGCGTGAATGCACAAGGAGACAAAAAGGCTGTCGGCGTTACATCTTTCACCACCGAGGCGGACAAGGTCTATTACTACGAGGCCAGCACTACTGTGACCAGGAGCGGCGGAGGCATGGTCACGATGACCGGGGCAGGCGGAACGAGCACGGGTATGGCGGCAGGCTCGGTCAACAAGTTTTTTCAGTTTACCCAGTTGTCTGAGGACGAAGGCAGGTACAGGATAAAAGCCTGGAAGCTTGCCACCTGGAAAACCAACAAGTAGGCCGTCCCCTTTCGCGCGAAGGGGCATCCATCGTAGATAATCACTATGGATGCCCTTTCACCGCGCTATTCCGGATTCCAAGCCGCCCGCAAAGGCGCGCAGCGGCCTCGGCGCGTATGTCGAGGCGGAAAAGCTGATGCAGATCGCCTTTGTGCTGCCTTCTGCTGTGGTGGTCGGCTGGCTGGGTGGCGCGTTGGCAGACCATCTGCTGCACCAGAAGTGGATCATGATCGTCGGCATCATTCTTGGGAGCATCTCCGGGCTGGTCTTTGTGGTGCAGACGGCGGTTGCCGCCGAGAAAAATTCCCGCAAAGAAGACACAACCGAGAATGGAACCGTAAAGGGAACCAGCGACGATCCATCATGACCCAGGAGACCCATCCTATCGTAGAACTTACCCAGGCAGACTTGGACGCCATGCTCCGCCGGGCCTTGCGCAACACATTGATTCTGGGGCTGGTTGCTTCCCTTACTGTGCTGATTGGTGCGGAATGGCGCAGCGCGGGCATGCTCATGACCGGCACGCTGATCTCCGCGGCCAGCATCTGGGAGTGGCAGCGTCTGGTCCGCGTCATCAACGCCAGAATGGACAAGCAGAAGACGCCCACAAGCGCCCCGGTGGTGATTATCTTCTTTGTGCTCAGGCTCACCGTCTTCGCGGGGGTCATTTATGGTAGCCTGAAATGTTTCCACGGCTCGGTTGTGGCGTTGCTCTGCGGCCTCGGTTTGGCGGTTTTGACCATTGGTTGGGAAGCGCTTCGCCTGTTGCGCGATTGATCGAGACCGGATTCATAAGTAGGACTGACAAGACTCAAACAGGCCTGGCGGCGGATGTGATTTCCCGCCCTGTGGCGGAAAGACTCAAGTTTTCATGCCGGAAATTCTTGGAATCGTACACTTGCTGAACGCCCTTTTTCTGGGGGTTGAGGTCAGGGCGTTTCAGTCGATTGGCTTGGCTCCGGCCGTGGCCACCGAAAAGGCCATCGGGGTCAACCAGGCGTTTGGCTTGGAACTGCTGGTTGGTTTCGGCCTCATCGCCTTCTTCGTTGTTTTGCGGCTGACCCTGTCGGTCGAGAAGCCCAATCCGGCGCAGAACATCGCCGAGTGGGTCCACGGGTTCGTCGGCGGCCAAGCCGAGCAGGTCATTGGCCACAGCTATGAGCGCTTTCAGGCCTTCGTCACTTGCATCTTCCTCTTCGTCCTGCTGAACAATTTGGTGGGGGTGATTCCCGGCATTGCCGCGCCAACCAGTAGGCCATGGGTACCGTTGGGCCTTGCGTTCCCAACATTCCTCTACTACAACTTTCACGGTATTAGAGAAAACGGCTTCATCGGCTACATGAAGCAATTTGCAGGGCCAATATGGTGGATGGCGCCGTTGATGTTTCTCATTGAAACCATCTCGCACCTTGCGCGCATCCTGTCGCTCACAGTACGTCTTTACGCCAATATGTTTGCCGGCGATCTGCTGACGATGGTTTTCTTCTCATTGATCCCGATAGGAGTCCCGGTGATCTTCCTGGGTTTGCACATTTTTATCTCGGGCATTCAGGCTTTTGTCTTCATGCTCCTGACCATGATTTATCTCTCTCTGGCAGTTGCGCACGAACACTAGATTTGAGTTCGATTCAACAAGATTCCGCCGGAGAGCGCTTCCGCTCCGGGTCAACGGTAGGCCGCAAGCGTGAGGGGGCCAGCTCGGTGAGCCTCAACCACCCACTGGCGGCCAATTCAAAGAGGCAGGAGAACTATGCAGAAGCTTCAATATTTGTTCATGGCCCTGGCGGTTTTGTGCTTCGCCATTCCGGCTTTCGCTGACGGTGGTTCGGCCGTCGTCAACCTGGTTCCCATCGGCGCCGGTTTGGGCATGGGCCTGGCCGCTGGTATGTGCGGCCTTGGCCAAGGCAAGGCCGTTGGCTCGGCCGTGGAAGCGCTCGCCCGCAATCCAGGCGCACGCGGCGGAATCTTTACCTTTCTCATTCTTGGTCTGGCCCTGATCGAGTCCCTCACCCTTTTCACGCTGGTTATCGTTTTCATCAAGATGTAGCCAGATTGGTCCCGCGCCAGACAAAACAGCCCCACCCGCATCGGGTGGGGCTGTTTTGGCTTTGAGTCGCTGAGGCTTTACCGGCCGCCCTGAGCCGAATTCACCGGTTCCGCCCGCAACAACTGAATGGCCTTCCGGTAGTCCAGTCTGGCGGGAACGGGCGCATACTGGCTCATCTCCTCCGTGGTGTCGAAGTTCTTTGTCTTGAATAGTATCCGAAGGTTCATCTTCATCTGGAAGCGCGCAATCCGCCATTGCCGTCCGCCCACATCGGCCTGTTCGATGACCACCCATCCCCCTTTGTCCAACTTGCCCAGCATGCCCCAGCCGTAGTCTGTATCCTGCTGCAGATGGCCCTCCAGCCGCGTCACGCGCTCCTGTGCGGCGTCGACCCAGAGCTCGCCTGTCATGGCGGTCAGAGCCTGTGTCTCGAGGTCAGGAGGGCTAAACGCGGGGTTGGGCCGGAAGCGAAACTTCTCCACCGTTCCCGAGGAACCCTGGGCCGAGCCCGCGTACTCGTAGAGGAATGCCTGGGGCAGCATGCGCAGCAACTTGAAAACGATTCCGGCGTCCGCTTCCTCGCTCTGTTTACGATGGCGCTGCTTGCTCGGGTCGCTGACGAGCGCATCCAGCCGCGCTTCTTCCAACTGCTCGGCGCTCTGGCTCAACGGCTGGTCATTGAGCTTAACCAGGCGGGCCACATCACCGTCGCGGGTTTCAACAATTTCCTTGGTCGAAGTCATCCGCGGGCTGGACTTTCGCAGAATGTAACGCATCGGGTGGTTTGCGTCCTGGGCGGTACGCATCTCCGTGGCAAGCGCCCGCCCCACCAGCGCCTGAGATTGGTCGGGTGTAAGGACGGCGGGGGGCGCTGGCTGCGCCAGTGCGGCGCCAGCCCAGGAAATAAGCAGGAAAAATGGCAAAAAGCTACGCATAATCCCTAGTTTAGCGGGCATCGGCCGTCCGTGGATGGTGATTGAATTCCTTTGTTTTGTTAGACGCGGGAATGCCCGGTTTGGAGCTATGGGTCCGAGTTGCGTATAGTTCCTTCAGGACGAATTGCAAGATGCGAGGTTTCGCAGACTGAAGCCGAAGGCTTACGGCCAGAGCTACTCCAGGAGGAATCAGATCATGCCAGCAGAAAATAATCCAGCACGCATCGGCAAGACCGTCGTGATACGTGGCGACGTAAAAGGCAGTGAAGACTTGATTGTAGAAGGGCGAGTGGAGGGGACAGTGGTCCTCACCGAGAGCCGATTAACCATCGGCCCCAACGCAAGTGTCGCCGCTGATCTCACCGCAAAGGACATCCTGATCATGGGACAGGTTCAGGGCAACCTGGTCGCCACTGGGCGCGTTGAGATGCGTGCCGGCTGCCAAGTGCACGGCGATGTGCGCGCCCTACGCCTGGCGATAGAAGAGAATGCGGCCTACCGCGGCAAGGTGGACTTGACGCAGGGCGCTTCAAAGCAGCTCGATAGCCCAAAGACGCAACCAGTGGGCGCCGTGGTTTGACAAGAAGCTGCGCGCAGGTTCGGGCATATGTCGTCGGCTGAACAGCAAGGGGAATTGAGGGTGCTTAGCCGTTGGTTTGACAAGAAACAGGAGAGCGGTCCTGCCGCTCCCGGTCCCGGCTTGACCGGGCCGAAAGTGCCGCGCCACTCGGGCGGATGGGGGGCTCTGCGCAAACGTCTTGAGGCGGAGTCCAGTCTCCACACAATCGACGTAGGCTATACTTCGCCGGCTAATATCCAATACTTGACCGGCCTGGGCCATAGTGTGTTCATGGCCGATATTGTTCGCGACGCTTACTCGGAGAACTGGCAGACCGGCACGGATGAGGACGGCAACCCGATCTGGGATGTTGAGGGCTTTCTCGCCCACGCGCTCAATTTTTCCGGCCGCATGTTTGACGTGGTTCTGTTATGGACCACACTCGACTATCTTCCGGAACCATTGGTAGCGCCAGTCGCGAAGCGCTTGTTTGAGGCAACATATCCGGGCGGACAAGTACTTGCCTTCTTTCACACCCGGACCCACGGCGATGAAACGGTTCACTGCCGATTCCACCTTACCGCCATTGACGAAGTCGAGATGCAGTTAGCCCAGCAGGTTCCCATCCAGCGCGCCTTTACCAACCGCAGCATCGAACGGCTTTTCGCCGGCTGGTCCGGTTACCGCCAGTTTCTGGCCAAAGACGGCGTCACAGAACTGATCATCACGCGCTGAAGAGATGAACTGCACGAAGATCCAGTCACATTCAGCCTGACAAGGTAGGAGACACCGCGATGAGCTTGCAGGGAACGCGCGTTACCTGGCTGGGACATGCGACCGTGCTGGTCGAGACCGCCGCGGGAACAAATCTCTTGATTGACCCCTTCATTGCACAAAACCCCAAATACCCCAAAGGTTTTGTTCTGCCGGAGAAGATTCATTACATCCTGCTGACCCACGGCCATGGGGACCATATTTCTGATGCGGCGCCGGTAGCCGCGAAACACAATTCCACCGTGGTGGCTATCTATGAACTGGCGGCCTATCTTGCAGGCAAAGGCGTGGCCCAAACCATCGGAATGAATCTGGGCGGGACCGTGCGACTGGATGACGTGGCGGCCACCATGGTCGAGGCCAGACACTCATCAGCGGCGCAGGATGAACGCGGAACTCACGATGTGGGGGTCGCGGCGGGATTTGTATTGACCATTGCGAATGGTCCTGTTCTTTACCACGCCGGCGATACAGCGGTCTTCTCTGACATGAAACTTATTCGCGAACTGTACCGGCCAGAGGTCGCCATGCTTCCCATTGGAGGACACTTCACCATGGGCCCGAAGGAAGCAGCATTGGCTGTGCGTTTTCTGGAGCCGAAGCTCGTACTTCCGCTGCACTTTGGAACATTCCCCCCGCTGACGGGAACGCCGGAACAACTGGCGGCGTTGGTCGATGGCGGTGTGCAGGTGGCTCGGTGGACGCCGGGAGAAACTATCGAGGATTACTCGTTGCTCTCCGCCTGAAGTCGCGCGGCACGCCGGGAGTCTTTGTCCGCGGCGCGCGTCAGCAGGCACTAGAGATGGTGAGCGGGGCGTGGAGGCAGTTGACGGTCGGCCGGACCGGCTGTGCCTCTGAGCCCGTTGAGACCCTGATCGCCAAGACGCACCCCGGTAGGAATTTCCGAAGCGCGATAGTTGCGCAGATCGCGCAGAATCTCTTCCTTCTCGCGGGCATACTGGCCGGCCAAATGGGTCAGCGCATAGGTGATAATGTCGCTGTGATGCAGATCCTGCATCGAGGGATCGCGGCGCATGTTTACCCACAAACGGTGCACCAGTTGCACGTCGTCAGGGCTTAGCTTGGGGGCGTGCGGCCCAATATAAAACACCTTGGCCTCGCCGCTTGGATCGACAACATAGAAGTTGAACTGGCGCTTTGGCTGCGGCAGCGCCTCCCAGGCCAATCCGAGGTGGAAAGCTTGTTCTTCTGCAGTAATAGAGTTGGAGACTCCGGAGACAACGGAGTCAACCTCCAGCGAACTTGCACCCTGCGCCAGGGCGACGAAGACATCTCCAGCAGGAATCAGGAGTAGGGAGACTTTCTTACCGAAGCTCTCTGCTACCGAAATGGCCTTGGTAAAGATCATCTGCTCATGTTCGCTGAAGCTCTGGTCGATAGCGCTTAAATACTCCGGTCCACCCACGCCCATCATGCGCACATTAATTACCACCACGTCCTGATCTTCAGTGCTGGTGTGTGAGAGCGTCCACTTGAGCGCAAAGGGGTTAGCGACGTCGTGCATGGTCACCATGACGCCGCCGGCGCGGATGGCCGCAGACTCGCGGCTCACCGTGTCCTGGTGCTCCAGTTGGAAGAAATCCTTCATCTGGTGTGCAGTCAGGGCATGTTTGCGCAGGTTAGCGCGCTCGGAGATCGTAAAAATAATGAAAAAGGCTGCTGCAAAGAGAACGCCGCTTACCGTGGCTACCGACTTCGTAAAGAGGTTGACGATGGCAACGGAGGACAGCACCAGGAAGACCGAGAGCAATCCAATGGGAATCTCGAAGTTTCCGACGCGGATATTGGGAGGCACCTTCCAGCCGCGTTCGCCATGGTACTTCCAGCGCAGAACCAGCATGGCCAGGCTGTTGAACGTGAACGACCAGATCACGCCAAAGGCATAAGCCTCTCCAAGAGTGATGATGTTGCCCCGGCTGACGATAATGGTGAACATCTGGAGGATGAAGACCATGTTGATAATGCGATAGCTGGTGCCGAATCTTGCGTGCGGCTTGCGGAACCAGTCGGTCAGCACGCCGTCTTCGGCCACGCGCATCAGCACGCCGGTCGAGCCGATCATCGAGGTGTTGATGGCGCCGGAGAGAATTAGAAAGCCGACCAGCACCACAAAAATGCGAAAGGCGATGCGCCAGAACAGCGGCCCAACCATGAACATTGCCAGTCCGGCGATCAGGTTGTCCTGGTAGACGTGGGTGATCTGCCATTCGGGAATCAACATGGACGCAAGGAGCGTTGCGCCACCGGTAAAGATGAGGCTGTAGATGGCGATGACAATCGCCGCCCTCTTCAGATTCTTCAGCTTGGGATGCTGGATTTCACGATTTACCTGGGCGAGCGTTTCCTCGCCGCTCATCGCAAGGATGGAGTGGCCAAAGGCCATGAGAATGCCAAAGAGGCCCATCAGCGGAAGCAGTTGCGGAGCTCCCTTCAGGAATCCAAGGGCGTCACTGCTGAACTTGAGATGGGCAGGCAAAGGCGATGGAGGCAGATGTGCGCCGGGAACCATAAACACCGAGTAGGTTCCCCAAAGCAACAGAATCACCACCATTACCGTGGTGACCTGCATGACGCGCAGGGCCTTGCTGCTGGATTCCTCAATGCCCTTGATGTTCTGCCACCAGTAATAGATGGTGACCGCGGCCGCAAACACCGCCGCCGTCTGATTCATATCGAACTGGAAGGGATGATGATGCGTGTCCAAAAGAGCTGGTGGGAGCCAGTTGCTTTGAGCTGCAACTGTCAACAGCTCATTCATTAAGCCTGTAATGTATTGCCCTGCAGAAACACCGGAAATTGGCCCGGTAAGAATGTAATCGAACATCAGGGCTGAGACGCTGAGTTTGGCAAAGCCGCCGCCCAGGGCCTCCTTGACCACGCGGTAGACGCCGGCGCGGGTGAACATCGAACAGCTTTCGACGTAGACCGCTCGCACCGCGAAACTGAACAGCATGATGCCGAGGATGAACCAGGGCGCCGCCTCGCCAACCATCTGCTCGGCGATACCCCCGGCATAGAAGGCCGAAGATCCCAAATCATTAAGAACAATGGCTGCCGCGCGCCAAAAAGATATGAAGGTCAGCATCACCGAGGATGCCACGATGAGACGGACGCGGTCGGAAGGAGGGGCTACGGTCGTTCGGTTGGATGCCATCGCGATTGTGCCGGCGCGACGGCCGGCTGTCTCTCGTTGCGGGAGCGAAAATTATGATACGCCCAGCGATAAGTATATTTCCGAATCAAGAGCGAGTCAATCGAAATAACCAACTCAAGACAGGCCGGGTCATCAAGCGCGCTTTTCAGGCGGTTCGTCCCGGCCTATAAGCTCCTTGCCATCTTCGAAGAAGCTGATGAGAACGACCACGGCGGACCCCGCAAGGCCGACAAAAAACATGACTTCCAGCAAACGCATGGCAATCACAGCAAGTAACATACGCAAATTGTAGCCTGTTTTCGCTCTGTTCGCAGTCCTTTTTACGAGAACACGCTGCTTCGGGCTGCAGCGAGAAGGCGGCGATTATTCTTACTCAAAGTCTTTCGATGCAAGAATTCGAACGGCTCATTTACCGAACCTCGGCGTCCGATGAGATAAACTCGGCGGAGTATGAAGCACGCATCCTGGAAGCTGGGATCCTGGAAGTTGTGGGCCGCAGCCGTTCTCTCCGCCGGCCTGCTTGAGTTGCCGTTTCCGATAGCTGGGCCAATGCCCGCATGGCGCTCGGTCTTTGCCTGGTTTGGGCTTGTCCCGCTGCTGTGGGCGCTCCTCTCGCCAGGCTGCGCTGATTCGCCGCGTCCGCTGCGCCGCGGCTTTCTGATTGCCTATCTCTGCGGAGTGCTGTGGTACATGGGCAATTGCTACTGGGTTCGCGACACCATGCTCCACTACGGCGATATGCCGCTGGGCGCGCCTACGTTGCTGCTCATCGGCTACAGCCTCGTGCTGGGGCTCTACTTCGGCCTCTTCGGCCTGGGCGTCGTGCTCGTGCGTCGCGCAACGGGCAGCACGCGTCTGGCTCTTGCTTTTGCGCCCATCCTCTGGACTGCATTGGAACTGGCCGCCGCACGCATCTCATCTGTCCCGTGGGACCAACTCGGCTATTCGCAAGTGGACAACCAGGAGGTGACTCAGCTTGCGACGTGGGCTGGCGTCTATGGCATCAGCTTCCTGCTTGTCGCCATGAACGCGCTCATTGCCGAAGATCTGCTCTTCGGCCGCGATCCCGCTTACGCGTGGGTGAACCGCCCGTATTGGCGCGTTCTGCTCGCGGTTACGGTCGGCTCCGTTACGGCCTTCTGCTATGCGCTGCCGCAGAATCCCGCGCCTGCTGCAACCGCCGTACTCATCCAGCCCAACCTCGATGTGGGGGCCGAAACCAATTGGTCTGGCCCCGGCGAATGGGGCAGCCATATCGCCGAGTTCAAACGGCTGGCCAATGAGCAGTGCAAAACCTACATCGCCGGAATCCCGCAAACCGGCGCTCCATCCGGCGAGATCATTTGCCCGCCTTACCCCACGCATCCCGATCTGATCGCATGGCCAGAGTCCCCCGCGCCCTTCGTCGAAAATGACGCGCGCTTTCAGCAGGCGCTGGTGGCCATCGCCCGGCAGGAACAGGCGCCTCTCGTGGTCGGCAACATCGGCGCGGATTTCTCCGCCGAAGATCGATCCTGGCGCGAGTACAATTCCGCACTCGTGGTCGGCATGGACGGCGCGCGCGTGGGCCGCTACGACAAAATTCATCTCGTCCCTTTTGGCGAGTACATTCCGTTCCACAATCTGTTGACATTCGCCCATAAGCTCACCGGCCGCGTCTCGGAGTTCTCACGTGGAGACGAACGCAAAGTTTTCCGCCTCAATGGCCACCGCTACGGCGTCTTCATCTGCTATGAAGCAGTCTTCGCCGACGAGGTGCGCGAGTTCGCGCAACTCGGCGCGGAAGTGCTGGTCAACATCAGCGACGACGGATGGTATGGCGACACCAGCGCTCCCTGGCAGCACTTGAACATGGCGCGCATGAGGGCCATCGAAAATCGCCGCTGGTTATTGCGCGACACCAACAGCGGCGTCACTGCGGTCATCGACCCCTACGGCCGCGTCCGCCAGAGCATTCCCCGCCACGCCATCGACGCGCTCCCTGCGCAGTTCGCTTTTCGCGACGATGTCACAGTCTACACCGCCCACGGCGACCTGTTTGCATGGCTCTGTGCCATACTTGCTTTAGGGATTATTGCTTGGGCAGGAAGAAAACTCCTGCGCCAGCGGATAGCTTCCTCGTAAGTTCAAAAAAGTCAGGTCATAGAGCAAAGCCATGTCGTTGAACGATCTCGAATTCGCTTACGCTCCCGTGCGCGACCAAGTCCGCGACCTGCGGGAGTATCTTTGACCCTGCTCGCATCCGCAGGGAACTCGCCGAAATAGAAACCAAGCTGGCCGATCCGGCTCTCTGGTCCAATCCCGCCGCCACAAAACCACTCATGCGCGATAAAAAGCGCCTGGAAACAATGGTGGCCGACGACGAATCTTTGATTCGACGCACCGGCGACGTCGATGCCTATTTCGAACTGGCTCGCGAAGGCGAGGATGTCCTCGCCGATCTTGAACGCGACATCAAAGCCCTGGCCGTCTTTGCCGAAGAACTCGAAGCGCGCACCATGCTCAATGGCGAAGCCGACTCGCTCAACGCTATCGTCACCGTCCATCCCGGCGCCGGCGGCACCGAGAGCCAGGACTGGGCCGAAATGCTGCTGCGCATGTACCTGCGCTGGGCCGAACAGCAGGGCTTCAAGACGGAGATGAACGACTACCAGGACGGCGAAGAGGCGGGCATCAAATCCGCCACCTTCACCATCATCGGCGAGTACGCATTTGGCCAACTGGCCGGCGAGAGCGGCGTCCACCGCCTCGTCCGCATCTCGCCCTTCGACTCCGCCAAGCGCCGTCACACTTCCTTTGCCAGCGTCTACGTTTCGCCAGAAATTGACGAAACCATCCACGTTGACCTGAAAGTGGAAGACTTGCGCATTGACACTTACCGCTCCGGCGGCAAGGGCGGTCAGCATGTGAACACCACCGACTCAGCTGTCCGCATGACCCACCTGCCAACAGGAATCGTGGTGCAATGCCAGAACGAGCGCTCGCAGCATAAGAACCGCGACAAAGCGATGAAGATGCTACGCTCGCGTCTTTACGAGTACGAACTGGATAAGAAGCGCGCCGTCAGCCAAAAGCTCGAAGACTCGAAGCTCGAAATCAACTTCGGTTCGCAGATTCGCTCCTACGTTTTGCAGCCCTACCGCATGGCCAAGGACCATCGCACCAAGGTCGAAGTGGGCGATGTGGACAAAGTGCTGGACGGTTATTTGGAGCCGTTTCTGCGCGGCTATTTGTTGGCGAAGCGGCGCGGCACAGCCGTTGCCGCTGAAGCTGCCGACGGTCTCGACGTGTAGCGGCTGAATCGTCCGCTACTCCCATGAGTCCAAGAATGAGGAGTTATTGCTTGCCTTCCAAGGGTAGAGTCCGACTGATTTTCGCGTTGTTTCTTTCGCTGTCCGTGGGTTTGCCCGCGCGGGCAGTTTCGAGTTCTGCCGACGCGCCGCATGTGCACGTGCAGCTGGTGGTGCCTTTCGCCGATGCCAACCGAGGCAATGCGCGGCAGATTGGCCTTTACTTCAAGCTGGAACCGGGCTGGCACATTTACTGGAAGAATCCGGGAGATGCGGGTGAGCCGCCGCATATGAAATGGGCCTTGCCGGAGGGGATTACTGCGGGCCCGTTGCAGTTTCCGACGCCGAAGCGGCTGCCGCTGGGGCCGCTGATGGACTACGGGTATGAGGGCGATGTCCTTTACCCGATTGACGTGAAGATTGGGAGCAATGCGGCGTTAGGACAGGTCAAGCTGCATGCAAAAGTCGATTGGCTGGTCTGCCGCGAGAGCTGCATCCCGGGCAAGACCGAGCTGGAATCATCACTGAATATCACTCCTTTCACGACCTCGACCCAGCCTGGTGCTGCGGGCGATAAGGAAATTTGGAACGCGCTGGCTGGAAACTTGCCGAAGGACCTTCCCACGAGCGCGAAGATTGGCTTTCAACCGACAAGCGATGGTTTTCGTCTATCCGTCAAGACGGGCAAACGAGAGTCTTCCGCAGAGTTTTTCCCCTCCGATCCTGACATCCTCGACAATCCAGCCCCGCAAAAGCTGACGCATACCGCAGAGGGCTTGATTCTCGACTTAAAGAAAGACGCGAATCTTTCCGTCAATCCTGCTCAATTAAAAGGCGTTCTGGAGCTTTCTGGCGGGCGGGCGTATGAGATTGCGGCGCTTCCGGGCACAGGTGTGGCTCCCGTAGAGCAAACCTCTAGGGCTAAGGCCCCCGGTGGACCAAGCACCGCTGATGCCGGGGTTGAAGCCCCGGCCTACCATTCCGAACCTTCCCTAAGCAGTTCATCCTCCCCGACGACCGCGCCGCCACTTTCCATGTCGCTCCTGCTGCGGACCTCAGGCCTGGCCTTTCTCGGTGGACTGCTGCTTAATCTCATGCCGTGCGTTTTTCCTGTGCTCTTCCTCAAGGGGCTGGCGCTGGTCAACTCCGGCAACGAGGAGCGGCGCGCACTACGCGTGCATGGGATGGTCTATGCCGCGGGCATTCTTGTTTCCTTCTGGGCGCTGGTCGCGGTGCTGCTCGGTTTACGCGCGACTGGCGCCACCCTCGGCTGGGGATTCCAGTTCCAGTCGCCCGTTTTTCTTGCTCTGATGGCCGGGCTACTCTTCTTCCTTGGACTCTCGCTGGCTGGGCAATTCGAAATTGGCCTGACTCTCACCAGCGCGGGCGGGGCATTGGCGCAGAAGCAAGGCTACACCGGCAGCTTCTTCACCGGAGTGCTCGCCGTGGTGGTGGCCACGCCCTGCACCGCGCCGTTCATGGGAGCGGCTGTCGGTTACGCACTGAGCCAGTCTTCTCTGGTTACCTTTGCCGTCTTTACAGCCCTTGCTCTCGGGCTTGCCGCGCCGTATGTCGCGCTCACCCTGCAACCAGCCTGGACTCGTTTGCTTCCACGTCCCGGTGCCTGGATGGAAGTGTTGCGCCAGGCTGTCGCCGTGCCCATCTTCGCCACGGTAATCTGGCTGGCCTGGGTTTTGGCGCAGGCCTACGGAGCCGGCGTGCTGGCCGCTCTGCTCGCGAGTTTCCTTCTGCTGGCCATTGCTGGCTGGTTCCTCGGCTGCTGGCCTGCTAAGCGTTGGTCAACTGCGGTTTCCGCATTGATTCTCGTGGGAGTGGTTGCTCTGGCAATCTTTGCATCGAGAGAGCTGGTTGTCGCCCCGGAGACCTCGTCTTCGCAAGCGGCCCAGGGCCAATGGGAGCCGTGGTCTGCCCAGGCCGTCAGCCGTTATCAATCCCAAGGCCGTCCGGTCTTTGTCGACTTCACCGCAAGCTGGTGTCTGAGTTGCCAGGTGAATGAGCGCGTGGCTCTGAATCAGTCCGAAGTGCGCCAGGCTTTCCAAGCCGCCAATGTCGCCTTGCTCCGCGCCGACTGGACCCGCCACGACGAGGCGATTACGCAAGCCCTTACCGCCCTGGGCCGCAGCGGCGTTCCGGCTTACGCTCTCTACGCTCCAGTCCAGAGCCAACCGCAAATGCTCCCCGAAGTTTTGACTCCGGGAATTGTGACCGACGCGCTGGACAAGTTGCCGAGGCAGACTCGCTGACTCGTATCAATCTCCCCTGCGCTTTCCCGCGCGAATTTTCCGAATCTCTTCCATCCTTTGCGCGACCAGTTTTTCGCGGCCCTCTTGCGTGGGGTGATAGTAGCTGCGGCCTTTGAGCGAGTCAGGCAGGCAATCCATGTCGGCCACCTTGCCCTCTTCGTTGTGGGCGTAGCGGTAGCCCTTGCCGTAGTCCAGCTCCTTCATCAACTTTGTGGGCGCGTTGCGCAGGTGCAGCGGCACTGGCTCCTGGCGGGTCTCTTCTACCTCCTGCTTCACCGCGCCGAAGGCTGTGTAGACCGAGTTTGACTTGGGCGCGAGGCAAAGATAGACGACCGCCTCGGCCAGCGCCAGATCTCCCTCGGGCGAGCCGAGAAAGTCAACGGCTTCCTTGGCCGAGAGAGTCAGGTTGAGCGCTTCGGGCGCGGCGAGGCCGATGTCTTCGATGGCCATGCGCACGATGCGGCGGGCAAGATAGAGCGGGTCTTCGCCACCGGCGAACATGCGCGCCAGCCAGTAGAGAGCGGCGTCGGGGTCCGAGTTGCGCACGCTCTTGTGGAGCGCGGAGATGAGGTTGTAGTGTTCCTCGCCCGATTTGTCATACATCAAAACGCGCTGCTGCACCGCTTCGCCTGCAAGCGCCTTGTCGATTTTCTTCTTGCCTTCGACAGCGAGTTGCGCGGCGACTTCGAGCGCGTTGTAAGCGTTGCGGCAGTCGCCGCTGGAGTAGCTGGCGATCAGTTGTAACGCATCGTCGTCGGCGGTCACTTCCATCGCGCCGAGGCCGCGCTCCTTATCTTCCAGAGCACGGCGCAAGAGAGCGGCGATCTGCTCCTCGGTGAGCGGCTCGAGCACATAAACCCGGCAGCGCGAGAGCAGTGCCGAAATAATCTCAAAGGAGGGATTTTCGGTGGTTGCGCCAATCAACCGGATGTCGCCGCGCTCCACGTAGGGCAGAAAAGCATCCTGCTGCGCCTTGTTGAAGCGATGAATTTCATCGATGAAGAGGATGGTGCGCGATTGCATCTTGGAAGCCTGGGCCGCCGCGACCATCACCTGCTTGATCTCCTTGATGCCGCTCATGACGGCGGAGAACTCGATGAAGCTGGCTTTGGTGGTCTCGGCGATGATTTTGGCCAGTGTGGTCTTGCCCACCCCCGGCGGACCCCACAAGATCATGGAACCTGAATCGTCGTGCTCAATCTGCACGCGCAGCGGCTTGCCGGGGCCGACGAGGTGCGCCTGGCCACTCAACTCGTCCAGAGAGCGCGGTCTCATGCGCTCGGCCAGCGGCGCGGTGCGGAGCGTGCCCTCGGGGGCCTTCCTGGGATTCAGAGGCTCGTCGTCGAAGAGATTCATTGCGCACCCCTTCGCTGCCGCGAAGCCTCGTAGAGCAGTACGCTGACCGCTGCCGCCGCATTAAGGCTCTCGACTGGGCCGGGGCAGGGAATGGTCACGGCACCATCGGCCAACTCTGCCAGCGCCTGCGGCACGCCGTTGCCTTCATTGCCAATCAGCAGCGCGACGGGGCTGGCCAGGTCTATGCGGTCGGCTGGCTCTGCACAATTCGCGACGGTGGGGACGGCGGTCGTCCAAATCCTGACGCTGGCCTCGCGCAGGCGGGAAAAACATTCTTCCACATTCGTTTCCAGCAGCGGAAGCCGGAAGACGCTGCCGGCGGATGCGCGCACAGCCTTGGGATTCCATGCGCTGACGGTTCCGGGCAGGCTGAGGGTGGCGGTCGCCCCGAAGGCTTCGGCGGAGCGCAGAATCGTTCCGAGATTACCGGGGTCTTGCAGGCCAGCCAGGACGACAATGAGTGGAGTGGCCTTCGTCCGGCTCACCACAGCGTCGGCCCAACTCCAGCTCGGCGGCTCAATCAGTGCAGCTACCGGCTGGGGCGTTTCGGTTGAGAGCGCCGAATCCAGTACCTCTTTAGGTACCTGGAGCACCTCTGTTTCCGCCGGCAAATCCAGATCATCCAACAGGTGTTCCGCTCCCTGCGCCACAAAAACCCAAGGGATGCGCAAGCCGGCGCGCAGAGCCTCTTCGAGCAGGTTTGGCCCCTCGATGCCCGCGAGCGTAGGGCTGCTACCGCCGGCTAGACTGTGCCTGTCCTGGCCGGGATGGGCCAGTGCGCGGCGCAAATCCTTCAAGTGCACATTCTGCTTACTCTCAACAATGCGGAAACGCATAGTAGGCGAACCTAGGTCGATTCTATATCGAGTTCGCCTAACTACCACTGTCGTCAGTAGTTTCCCCTGAGGCTCCAACGTCCCGAAATTCCTCAGCTTCAGGATGATTGCGTGCGCGCCAAAGAAGAAGGGACGAAGCGAGAGCAATTCCAAGTGGATTTGCGCTGACGCACAACAATCTCGGGAATATAGTCGATAGGACGTGCAAGTCAAAATGGGCGAAAGCGCAGAGGGGGAGGATCAACACGGCAAACAGAACGGCGGCAGAAATCGGCAAATATTTCAGCTTCCTCGGCTGAACAATGCGAAACAGAGGCACGATCATGACTCCACTAAGGAACATCCATGTAAATTTGAACGCTATCGCCGCCGCGGCGGAGGGGAATACTCCAAATTTGGAACACTGAAACCAGTTCATTCCGGTAACAATCAAGATGAGCGGACCCACCAGATTCAATCTTAGCGATTTTCGATCCCCCGAGTTCTGACCCTTTGATTGAAAGTTGAAGGAAAGGAGCAATCCTCCTATCAAACCCAGAAATAGGCTATATTCGCGCCATCTTGTCAGGGAACAGGTTCTCAGCCCCAGGAAGCGCTGAGCGTACTCGTCCCCTTGGTCAGCGGCTTTGCGATACCAGCGGTTGGCCTCATTTTTGTCCTGCGCGACTCCTCTGCCGTAGAAATACATATAGCCAAGGTCGGATTCGGCATTCGCATAGCCTTGTTCGGCTGCTTTCCGATACCAGAACACAGCCTGAGAGTCGCCCTTTGCCACCCCATGTCCATTGAAATAGGCGTTGCCAAGGCCATCTTGGGCCATTGCATACCCTTGATCGGCCGCCTTGCGGCGCCAACGGTCAGCTTCGGTGTAGTCCTGAGGCACACTCAAGCCCTGGGAATACATATATCCGACGCCATACTCGGCGGCGGCGTTGCCCTGATCGGCTGCCTTTCGATACCAGCGAAACGCCTCGCCGTTGTCCTGCGGCACTCCTTGACCATGGCGATACATAAATCCGAGGCGATACTGGGCTTGCGCATCGCCCTGCTCGGCGAGTACGCGCAAGGCTTTCGCTTGCGCTGCCAACTCTTGCTCATTCGCTCTCTTATGCCCCAGAAACCATAACGCAGCGCCGCAGATTGCGGTCAGGCAGAGTACCATTGCCGCAATCTTCCAGTGCAGTTTCATTCGGTTGCGCTCCAGGCATGAAATTTGTTTATCGCGATTGTAGCGCCTGGAAATGGATTAAGGTCAAAAATTGATTGTGGGAGATGAGGAGCTTCTTTGCACAGAGAATAGGGGTCGTTCAAATGGCAATCCCTGCTGAGCTCGGAATAGAGCCGCGCCCGAGGCTGTCAGAATGCGGCTTGCACTATGATTAATATATGATTACTCTCGTCCCAGTAGCGTCCTCAACTCGCAAACAGAGGTAAACCTTCTTGTCCGCGGAGATTTTGCGCGTCCATCCCGATGAACCCCAACCGGATCGGATTGACTATATCGTCTCCTGTCTGCGCAAGGGCGATGTAGTCGCCTTGCCGACCGATACTTTTTACGGCCTGGCCGTGGACCCGGTGAATCTCCATGCAGTGGAGCAGATTTATCAAATTAAGACTCGCCAGAAGCAAAAGCCTTTGTCCCTGCTGATTGCGACGCTCGCGCAGGCGTATGAATTGGCCCGCGACACTGACCCCATGCTGGACAAACTGGCCGACCGCTTCTGGCCCGGTCCGTTGACCATCATCGTGAGAGCTGGCGGAAAGCTGCCGCTGCGCTCCACGGCAAATACCGGCAACGTTGCCCTGCGCTTGCCCGACGCCGCCATTCCCCGCGCGGTTGTGGCGCGACTCGGCCTGCCCATCACGGCAACCTCGGCCAACCTTTGGGGGGCGTCGGAATGCACGAATGCAGCTTGCGTCCGCGACCAGCTTGCCGACCGCATTCCGCTGATTGTTGACGGCGGTTCTACAGGCCGCGCGCGGCCCACCACAATCGTTGATCTTTCGCTGGGCTCCGGCCGCTGGATGGTTCTGCGCGAGGGCGCCATTCCGACGCATGAGATTGCCATGGTGTTGCAGAGATGACAGTGGCTACTGACCTTTAACGACTATTTACTCTTCACTGATTCTTGAGCCGAAGGTTCTCCATGCAGCGCGGATCCAACCCGAAAAGTCGCAGGTGGGCGCTTCGCGCCGTGTTCCTGCTTATGCTCGCATTGGGCGTGGCGGCTCTGAGCTGGTGCCACTGGGTCTACGCGCAGATTGAGCGCTATGCGGGACAGGATCTAGCTGCCCAGGTTGTAAAAGGCGCGCCAGCGGACGCCATCGGCGTCTTTGGCGCAGCGGAGTACGACGGCCGTCCTTCGCCCGTTTACCGCGCCCGCCTTGACCACGCGCTCGAGCTTTACCATCGCGGCATCGCACCGCTCATCATTACACTGGGCGGAAACGGCGGCGACCAGTACAACGAAGGGGCCGTAGGCCGCGAGTACCTGATGGCGATGGGCATTCCGGAGAGCACGATTATCGCGGAGACCGAGAGCCGCAATACAGAAGAATCAGCCCTCCGCATCGCTGTGATTGCCCGCGCCAACGGACTGCGGCGGCTGGTAATCGTCAGCGATGGAACGCATCTGTTCAGGATTCATGAGATATGCGCCGCTGAGGGACTCGACGTGCTTACTTCGCCGCGGCCCCGCGTGGAGACCGAGGGAGGGTCAGGAGAAGGCCGAGCGGATTTCGAGCGCATCGCGCATGAGGTTTTGAGTTATACGGCGTGGCGGATGCATTTGCATTGAAGGAAGAGCAAGCCAGCAAGCCGGCGTGCAATGCTTGCTGAGGAGAGTCATGATGAAGACGGATAAAGTCGTAATTCTTGCGGTTGTTCTAACTATATTCTTTGCGTCTTGCAATGCTTTGTTAGCGCAGACATCGAACTGTGGAGAGATCAATGCGATGGCGAGGATGGCACACGTGATTTCTTCCGGGGAGTTGGCCGCCGCTCGGTTAAAGGCCGGCGAGAGTTACCGGGCGCAGGTTGTCTTTGCGGAGATGGAATTTGAATTTTATCCGCAAAAACATGATGTGGCTCTGCTGCTGCTCAATCTCATTCCCAAAGACGATAACGAACGTCTTGTGGTCATGACTCTTGGCGATCACTTGTGCGACTTTGAAACTCCCCATGAGATGAAATCACTCAATCAGATCGGCAATCACCTTCCGCGCGATCTGGCAAGAGCTGTGATGATTGCGCCTGAGAAACTTCCTGAATATGTAGCCTATTCCTTAGCTTCTGTTAAAGACCCGCACAGCGACTATGCGCTCCAAATGCAGAAAGTCTGCCGGGCCAGGCATACTGAGTTCGTTGAAGCGATCGCAAAGATGCCCCCAGAGAAAATGGAAGAGTTTCTGAAGTACGTCTTCAATCCCGATGGGTGCGATCCACTCGCTCTTCCAGAAGGGGAGTAGCAAGGTGGGTATCCCGCGGAGCTACCCCCCGCCGGGATGTTACGAAAGTGACAGCAGCACCAGTGCAAAAGCTGCCGCGCTGGCGGTGGAGAGAAAGTTAACCGCGTCATTGTTCAGCCATCTCCGGCGCTCCAGGGTTGCTCCCAGCAGGCTATCGAAGAAGAGCCCAAAAACGCCGCTTGTGCAACTAATCCAGAACATTGCCGAGCCGCCGTTGAGCGCCATGCTTCCGGCAGCCGCAACAATCACCGCCGCAGCCACACCGGCCATAGTGCCAACGAGGCTGATGGCGCCATCTGTACCTGGTTCAACCCGGCGCAAGTTGGTGATCATGCGCGGCTGTCCGCCGATAACCTGGCCAATCTCCGAGGAGACGGTATCCGCAGCGGCTTCAGCCAGTGCCGCGAGGCCGGCCGCAAGCAGAAGCGCTGGAGGCACATGGGAGAGCCAGCGGTTGCCCGCCAGCCACAATTGCGCCAGCCCATCGGAGAGCAGCGCGGCCACGCCCAGGTTGGCTGCTACCTGCGCCGCCGTGCGCCCCTGCTTCCGCTCCGCAGTGCCCAGCCATTCCTTGGTCTCTCGGCCCAGCCGCGTGGCGGCCCAGGTGAGCAAAAAGACAGCCAGCACCGGCAACAGGGCGGTGTGCCAAGGAGCATAAGGAATAGGCTCGCCGGGAGTGAAGATTGCTGTGGAAAACATCAAGCTGGCGGTGATCACCGTCCCCGCAAAGGCCCCGCCCGGCGTGGCTGCGCGCAGTTGAAGGACTGCGAGCCCCAGCAACAGGCTCAGGCCCGTTGTCCAGGCGGCCACCGGCCAAATAGTTAAAGCCCACCAGTGAGCCTGGAGCACAACGCTCGCCCCCGCAAAGGGCAGCACCAGGAGAAGCACCAGTTTCGATTGCCAGATTAGCTTGATTCGAGCCACGCTTCAATCGTAACCTGCGGTGGGCATTGAGGGACGGTGGCGCAATTGATCGTCGATTTGGTGATTTCCGATGGTCTTCTCCAGCACTGCGGCGCCAGATATCCGGTCGGCTGATTTACAATCACGAAGTAAGCAGGAAAGAACTGAATGAGGCTTTTTCGGATGAGTTTTGGACAGTCGGGTGTACGGTTGGTTCAGGCGGGCGCGGCCTTTTGGGCTGCAGCTCTGATCGCAGGTTGCGGCAATAACTATCGGCCCGTAGTTACGCCCGTCAACCCCAGCGGCCCGGCGGCTCAGCCGCAATCGTATGCCGTTGCAGTGTCAGTCCCTTCGCCCACAGGGGCTACTCCAGCGACCGGTGTCGCCACCATCATCGACTACTCCGGTGACTCGATTCTAGCCACAGCCCCCATCGGCCCCGGCCCATCTGCGTTTACTTTGGATGAAACTGGTTCGAACGGCTACACCATCAACAGCGACCATACCTTGACTAACTTCCCTGTTTCCAGCGCGTTGCAGGCGAAGAATGTGACCATCTCAACGCTGCCGACTGGAGCGGAGCCGTTAAACCTGTTCTCGCCATCATCCGGACTTTGGGCCGCCGACCTTGATGGGAACGTCGCCGATGTATTCACAGGCAGCCCTGAGACTCGCCTGCTGTCAGTTCCTCTGCCGCCGACTCCGGTCATGGTGGCGGGTCCTGGTCTTCGCGGCCTGCGGTACTTTGCGTTGACTCAGAATATTGCAAATCCCACTGGGATGGAATGCAATATCTCGCCCACGGCCGAGCCCGCCGGTGAAGTTACAGGTATTGAGGCAGGCAATAATACGCCCGACATACCGATCTCGGTGGGTATTTGCCCGGTCTACGCCGTCGAGAGCCCCGATAATCAGCGGCTCTTTGTAATCAATCGGGGCAGCGACACGGTTTCGGTAATCAACGTACCGAACGACCTTCCGGATCAGTGCACTTGCCCACCCACGGGCTGCGTGAACCAGGACAATCAGACCTACACTTGCCATCCAACCCTGCCGCTCTCGACCACTGCTGGGCTTGCGCAAGACGCCAACCACGACGTTCCCGCAGTAGCCGGGCCGGTTTATGCCGAGTACAACGCCGCCAAGAGCCTACTTGTCGTGGCCGACTATACCGGCAACACGATCAGCGTCATCGACGTGAGCCTGGATGAGTTCGGCAACGACAGTTCGACCTTTGGTACAACCTACACAATCCCCGTGGGCACGAATCCGGCCAGCGTGACAGTTTTGCTGGATGGGAGCCGCGCTTATACGGCCAACCAGACCGATGAGACAGTAACCGTAGCGAACCTGAGCAGCTACACGGTGGAGAAGACGCTGCCAGTAACGGGTCATCCGCGCACCGTTGTTAATACACAGAATTCGATCTACGGCAAGGTTTATGTGGCCTCGCCGGACAGCCCGTATCTGACCATCATCGCCACCGGGGGCACCAATCCGGACACGGTGGATACGACGCTGGATCTCTACTCGGGCAACCTCGTGGATGTGCGCGTTCAAGCACAGAATGGCAGCAGCGGAAACAACAATAACGTGAGCAGGATTCCCGGTTACGGCCAGCCCTGCAACCTGCCGCTCAGTGATTTCAATCCGGCAACGAGCACAAATCCGGTACTCTCCAACTGCCAGGTGCAGGCCGTGTCGCTGCTGAAGTAGAACGCCAGGCTGCAGTATTGGGAATCAAAACAGCCAAAGAGGGTTTTCCTGCGAGGGAAGTCTTCTTTGGCTGTTTTTGCGTCCGGCAAGTGATTCGCAGGGCTGTGTCGGCTTGCGTGTGAAACGATGGAGAAAATGGCAGGCGAAGCAAAAATGCGCGTAGACCTCCTGCTCGTCGAGCGAGGACTGGTTCCCAGTCGGGAACGGGCGCGAGCCCTCATTCTGGCCGGCCGGGTTTTGGTGCGAGAGCAGAAGGTGGAGAAAGCCGGCGCGACCGTTCCCGCTGATGCTCCTGTCCGCCTGCTGGGCGAGGAGCAGCCCTACGTGAGCCGCGGCGGGCTCAAACTGGCCGCTGCGCTGGAACATTGGCCCATCACTGTGCAGGGGCGCGATTGCCTTGATGTGGGCGCTTCAACCGGCGGATTTACCGATTGCCTCCTGCAGCACGGGGCTGCTAGCGTGACCGCCGTCGATACCGGTTTCGGCCAGATAGCCATGAAGCTGCGCAATGACCCGCGTGTGCGCCTGCTGGAGCGCATCAATGCCCGCTTTCTTGAGCCTGGAGCGCTGTCTGTGGAACAGGGCAGCCCCGAGATTACGCTGATGGTAATGGACGTTGCGTTTATTTCGGCTACGCTGCTGCTCTCGCCAGTCTTCGCCGCCGCGCCGCTGCTCACCGAAGCCGTCGTCCTGGTAAAGCCGCAGTTTGAGGCCGGTCGCGGCCACGTGGGCAAGGGTGGGATCGTTCGCGACCCCGAGGCGCACAAGTTGGCTATCGACAAGGTTGCTGATTGCATCCGTTCGCTTGGCTGGAAGGTGGCCGGGACGATTCCATCGCCGATCACCGGCGCGGAGGGAAATCAGGAATTTCTCCTCTTTGCGCGGCGGCCCTTGCCATAAGCTGATTGACGCTCGCCTGGTAGGCCCCACCGCAGGCCGCATCCGTTACACTGAGACCGCATGGTACGCGTCGCAATTGTCTGCAAGTCGCAAAAGAAAGAGTTGGCCCGGCTTCTGCCTGAGCTGATCGCATGGCTTCGCCTGCACGGCTATGAGCCTGTGTTAGACCTCGAAGGTGGGCATTACACATCGGCCGCGCCGGCGATTGACCGCGCATTGATGCCGGATCAGAAGCCTGGATTGGTAATCGTGCTGGGCGGGGATGGAACGCTTCTGAGTGTCGCGCGCACTTTTGCCTCCACCGGCACTCCCATACTCAGCGTGAACCTGGGCTTTCTCGGCTTCCTGACCGAAGTTCGGCTGGCCGATCTCTATCCAACTCTGGAAAGCTGGCACAGCGGCCACCATGATCTGGACGCGCGTGCCATGCTGCACGCCGAACTGTGGCGCGGGGGCGCGCTCCGTTCCAGTTATGAGGCGCTGAACGAGGTCGTCATCTCCAAGGGCGACATTGCCCGCATGGGCGATTTTGCCGTCGAGCTGGACGGCAAAAGCGTGGCCCGCTTCCGCGCTGACGGGGTCATCGTCTCCACACCCACCGGCTCCACGGCTTACACCCTGGCAGCCAACGGCCCTATCCTGACGCCCAACGTAGACGCATTGGTGGTCACGCCGATCTGTCCGCATCTGCTCACGCTCAGGCCCATCGTGGTTCGGGGCGACGCCTCGCTCATCGTGCGGATCGTGGGCATTACAAAACAGGCGCTCCTTACCGTGGACGGCCAGAAGGCTGTCGAGCTGCTGTTAGGTGATGAGGTTCTCTGCCGGAAGTCAATCCACACCGTCAATCTGGTCCGGATGAGCGAGGGCGGATTCTTTGAAGCGCTGCGCAGCAAGTTGAGTTGGGGCGAAAGGTAACGGGAATCATTCCTGCGTCCCTGGTTGCTTTGTCCCAAACCATTACTGGCTTATCTCGCCCAAAAGCACCTTCGCCTTGGCAGCCAGCGTGCTCGCTCCATCCGCATCGCCGGAGGCCAGCGCCGCGCGAGCCTGCTTGAGAAACTCCCTGATCTGCTCTGCCGTCTTCTTTTCCTGGCCGCTGAGCTGTCGAGTGATACTGTTCAATCCATGTTCCGTGGCAGCGAGGGAGTTTTCCGTCTGTTGGCGCAGGTCAGCAGGGTCGCCGGAAGACAGCTGGCCGATGGCGCTCACGCCAGCACTTCCATTCATAGCCAACTGCGTGTTCCTGGCCGGAGGCTTCTTGTGGGCAGGCGACGGTTTGGGCGGCTGCGGCTGCGGTTGTGTGCTTGCGGCTGCCTCGGTGGGCTGATTTGGAGGGGTGACGACCGGAGGCGGCAAATCGGCCGGCGATGGCTCGGGTTTGGGAGGAGGCGTGTCTACGATGGGCGGCGCCAGAGGCACAACCTGGGCTTGCTGGGCCTTGTGAAAACATCCAGTCAAAAAGAGCGGCAGCAGACACAGGGCAATCGTGACGAACGAAGCTGCACGCAGCTTACGTTTCTCCACACGTTCGCCAGAAAATTGGCGAACGAATCCTGTACGGAGCATCTGTTGTGCACCCGGCAAATTCATCGAGCACTGCCTTTCACGTTTGCCATAACCGCCGGCCGAAGATGGCGGCGTCCCCATTCCCCAGCGGCGAGCGGAATTCGCAAGAGGAATTCCGTGCCGCTCCCTGCTCTTGATTGTACTTCCACGCTCCCGTGATGCAACTGAAGCACCCGGTAAGTCATGGCCAGCCCGATTCCGCTTCCTCCGGTCTTGGTGGTGAAATAAAGGTCGAATATCTTCTCGCGAATATCCTCGGGAATGCCGGGGCCCTCGTCGGCCACACGCAGAACTCCGGTCTTGTGGTCCTCCTCGAGAACTACTTCCAGTGTGCCGCCTTGTTGCATCGCCTGCGCGCCGTTCTGAATCACGTTCAGCACCGCCTGCTTCAGCAGATCGGCATCGACATTGGCCATCAGCGGGGCGGAAGGCATGCGGCTGACCAGCGTCACATTGTGCGTGAAAAGCTCCTCGGCGGCAAGCGCCAGCACATCGGCAATCACGGGGCGCAGGTCCTGCTCGCGCAGTTGCAATTCGACGGGACGGGAGAAATCCACCAGCGTCTGAACCACGCGGTCGAGGCGATGAATCTCCGCGTCGATCACCTCCAGGTGACGGACCGCTGGGCCGCTGGCGTCGCCCAGTTTGGTCTTCAGCAATTCAAGATGCACCACGATGGCGTTGATGGGATTCTTCACCTCGTGGCCCACGCCGCTGGTGAGTCGGCCGATGGCCGCCATGCGCCGCGAAAGCTCCAGTTCCGACTCGATCTGCTCCACCGATTCCAGATCGTGCAATGTGATCAACGCGCCGAATCTGTCGCCACTTCCGGAGCCTGTCCTTTCGTCGTGGATAAAATCCAGCGAGGCTTGAATGCGGCGGCCCGTCTCTGTGCGGATTTCCACCTGTGTCAGAGTAGCGCCCGTTTCGAATGCTTCGCTGAGAGCCAGGCCCAGCACCGTCGAGCGGTCGAAGATTTCCGGTGCGCGGCGGCCCAGGATGGAGCCTTGCTCGATGCCCAGAAAGCGCCGTGCCGCTTCGGAGACCAGCACCGCCCGCCCATCCGCAGTGAACAGCAGAATGCCGTCCTGCAGATTGCCGAGAATCTGTGCCAGGTTATCCTTCAATGCGGAAAAAACCTCTTCCACATTTCTCATGCGATGGCCAATGAGATCAATCTTGCTTGAAACGCGCTCGGCAGTATCCTGCTTCGACGCATGCTCTTCTTTTTTTGATTCCTCGCCGGCAACTTCGCCCAATCCGGCCCAATAGTCCAACTGTTCGCTGATCTCTTCCAGGGGCCGCAGCGCGAAGTTGCCCAAAAGAAAAGCCACAATCAAACCCGCGCCCAGCACCAATTCCATGAGCGTGATTGCCCCGGAGAGCCACGGCTCATAAACGGCGCGCAAAAAAGTGGTGCGAACACCCACATGGACAGTAACAAAAGGCGCGCCATTGCGCTCCAACGGCACCACCACGTCAAAGACCCTGGGCGGGCCGAAGACCTGCTTCATCAACTGGATGGGATTGGCGTTGAGCAGTTCCTCGTAGTTGTGGCGGATAGGCAGGGGCTTGTCTTCGTTTTCGGGATTGGTGCTGAGCAGAGTAGTGGATTGGCTGTCGCCGATATTGAGGTCATAGACCGTGAGCGAGTAGCGGTTCACCGATTCGACCACCGCCTGCAGTGCCGCATTGTCGCGCACCGCTTCGGCCGCTAGTGTGCGCAATTCTTCAGGATTGTTGGGATCAACTGTGCGGTTCGTCAGTCCTGTTTCAAGAGCGGTTTGCAGAGCAAAGCGCACCTGGTTAGCCACCATCTTGTTGGTGTCGTACGACTGGCGCACCGCTGCATGGAGCAACTGGCTCACATAAACAAGCGAAAGCAGCCCGGCAATGAGAAATACCAGGGTGGTGATCGCCAGAACGAGTTTGGTCTTCAGGCTCATGGGTCAGCTATGCTGGTTTTCTCTCACGCGACTGTATTCCTTGAGCTTATTGTGCAGGGTCTTCAGGCTTACGCCCAGAATCTCGGCAGAGCGGGTCTTGTTCTGTCCCGTTGCTTCCAAGGTGCGCAGAATCAACAGCCGCTCCATCTCATCTACAGTTGTGCCGACGCGCATGGGCACAATGTTGCCGTCAAAATCCTGTGCTGCTTGACTCTTCGCCTTCCCGAAGTCCGCGGGCAGGTGCTCAGCGTCCAGCGGCTTTCCGTCCGCGCAAAGAATCACCGCCCGCTCGATCGTGTTGCGCAGCTCGCGGCCGTTCCCCGGCCAGTCGTAGGCCATCAAACGGTCCAGCAGCGCCGGCGTTAGGCCGGAAACGCGACGGCCATGCTTCTGATTCATCTGATTGACCATGGCTTCAGCCATCGCCGGCAGATCCTCGATGTATTCACGCAAAGGCGGCATGGCGATGTTGAAAACATTCAGCCGGTAGTAAAGGTCGGCTCGCAGATGGCCCTGCGCGACGGCCTGCGAGGGGTCGCGGTTCGTGGCAGCCAGCACCCGCACATCCACATCCTGCTCGGTGCGCGCGCCCAGTCGCCTCAGCTTGCGCTCTTCCAGCACGCGCAGCAGCTTGGCCTGCGTTCCTGACGGCATCTCGCCGATCTCGTCCAGCAGCAGTGTGCCGCCCTGCGCCAGTTCGAAGCAGCCAGCCCGCCGCTCCGCTGCGCCGGTGAATGCGCCTTTCTCATGGCCGAAAATTTCGCTCTCAATCAGCGTCTCGGGAATAGCTGCGCAGTTGACCGCGACAAATGGCCGCGACTTTCGCGGGCTGAGTTCGTGCAGCGTGCGCGCCACCAGCTCTTTGCCCGTGCCGCTTTCGCCGGTGATGAGTACTGAGACGTTGGATGGCGCAATCTGCTCGATTAGTCCGAAGATCTCGCGCATAGGGCGTGAGCTGCCCACCATCGAGCCAAGCACGCCGGTTTCGCGCAGGCGGCGGCGCGCCACTTCCAGTTCAATGGCCGTATCGCGCTGCCGTGTGGCATTGGCCAGTATGGTCTTGAGCCGGGTAGCGTCCACCGGCTTCTGCAAAAAGTCGTACGCGCCCAGCTTCATGGCGTCCACGGCCAGCTGAATCGAGCCCATGGCCGTCAGCACCACCACTGCCAGGTTGGAGCTTAGGCCGGAGTTTTCCGCGGAGAGTTTTCCGAGCAGGCCAATGCCGTCCAGCCGCGGCATTTTAAGGTCTGTGACCACGATCCCTGGCTCCCATGCCTGCGCCTTTTCCCAACCCTCAATGCCGTCGCACGCCGTCTCCGTGCTGTATCCCCATCCGGAGATCAGCTCCGCCAGCCCCATCAGCGCGTGGGGCTCGTCTTCGACAATCAGAACCTTGATTCCGTTTTCCATCGAGGCTTTCCGTTCATTCGGTAACATCTCTTTCTACCATGATTAGACGCGCGTTAGCTCGATTTCTCAGTCAGCTCGGCCCAGCGGGCGTAGAGTGCGTCGTTTTCATGCTGTGCCGCGTCCAATTCCTTGAGCGCCTCCTGCAGCGCAGCAGCGTCAGTGGCAATCCCAGGATGCTCGACGCGCTCGTGGGCCGCGCTGAGGCGAGTGTCGGATTCTTCGACCCGTTTTTCAATAGCAGCGAATTCCCGCGCTTCAAGATAGGAGAGCTTTTTCCTGGCGGAGCTGGCAGCGCTGGCCGAGGTCGCAGAGCTTCCGGCGTTAGCTGAGTTTGCCGTGCGCTCTGCCTCTTCTTGCGCCTCCATCCAATCTTCCCATTGCGCGTAATCGGCAAAACGCCCTGTGTGGCCGCGGCCATCCAGGCCAAGCACGGTTGATGAAACGCGGTTCAGCAGATAGCGGTCGTGCGTCACCAGCACCAGCGCGCCCGGAAATTCAAGGAGGTTTTCTTCCAGAATTTCGAGCGTGGGAATATCAAGATCGTTGGTCGGCTCGTCAAGCAGCAAAACATCCGCAGGTTCCAGCATCAGCTTTGCGATCAGCACCCGCGCCCGCTCGCCGCCGCTCAGGTTGCGCACCGGCTGGTTGAGTTGCTCGCTGGTAAACAGAAAGCGGGCTGCCCAACTAGCCACATGCACCTCGCGCCCCTGATGCATCACCGCGTCGCCCTCTGGTGCAAGCGCGCAACGCAGGGTCAGGCTTTCGTCCAGCTCGCGCATCTGGCTGAAGTACACCATGCGCAGCGCATCGGCGCGACGAATCGAGCCTTCAGCCGCGTCAATTTCGCCGCGCAACAAACGCAACAGCGTCGTCTTGCCACTGCCATTGGGACCCACCAGCCCCACCTTCATGCCCGCTGTCAGGATGAAGTTGAGCCCCGTAAACAGGCGTCTTCCCGGCAGCACTTCGCCTGGGTGGTCCGGCGATTCCGCGCCCGGCACATCGCAGGCCACATTTTTGAATTCCACCAGCCGTTTGGTCTTTCGCTGGCTCGCGTCAAAGTCGATGCCGACGGTCGAAACCACAGTTCGCGCGTCAATGTCTTTCAGTTTGCCGATCATCGCATTTGCGGTGTCTATGCGAGCCTTTGATTTTGTGGCCCGCGCCTTGGGTCCGCGCCGCAGCCATTCAATCTCCGTTTTCACGCGGTTGCGCAGGCTCTCTTGTTGCCTGTTCTGCGATTCCAGATAAGCCTGCTTTTCTTCCAGAAACCGGCTGAAATTACCCTTCACACGCAACAGCCCTTCGGCATAAACGCGGTTCAGCTCAATGATTTCGCTCGAAGTGGATTCCAGAAAATAGCGATCGTGGCTTACCGTAACAGCGGCAAACGCGGATGAGGTGAGCAACTCCTCCAGCCACTCAATGCCGGCCAGATCGAGGTGATTGGTCGGCTCGTCCAGCAACATCACTTCCGGCTCGCAGACCAATGCTTCGGTAATCGCCAGCCGCTTGCGCCATCCGCCACTGAGCGCGGCAGCCTCTCCATTCAGGTCCACGAAACCTGCGCGGCCAGACAACTCGCGCAGCCGCCCCTCGCGTTCGTTCTCATTCACGTGCGCTCCGGTCAGCGCTCGCTCCAAAACCTGCCGGATGCTGAGGCCGGGCGCAAAACGCGAGTCCTGCGGCACGTATGCGGCGCGGGCGCGTTTGCGCACCGCCACTTCGCCTGAATCGGGCTCAAGCTGCCCGGCAAGAATGGCCAGCAGAGTGGATTTGCCCGCTCCATTTGGCCCAATCAGGCCAATTCTGTCGCCTTCGTTTACGGTGAGTGAAATGTTCCGGAAGAGCGGCTTGGCGCCGAATTGTTTGGTCATTGACTGCGCGTTGAGAATCGGAGGCATCTGTTACAAGCATACGTTGCCGCAGATAGAACCGAGCCGAGGTTTGAAACTATCCTACCGCCCAAAAGAATACGTGAACTGAAAAAGTCCGCTGTCGATGCCGGGATTCATTTCGGCAGTCCCGTGGTTCGAAATGTGGTGATAACGGTACTCGGCGCGAATGGATTTGGTACTCGAGCGGTAAAGCTCAAATCCAGCGCCGAGGTCGAAGGTGAAGTTGAAGGAACCGGCCTCAGGCACGGGGATCGGCTGAGTGGAGTACATGTATCCGCCGTGGCCGATGAGAAATGGCTGTAGCTTTTGGCGTGGCAGAAAGCTCCATTGAAAGCCGACTGGCGAAATGCCCTCGCCGATGGTCCAGCGGCGAAGGCAGGACTGAATGTATGTACCGGCGTAAGTGATGCTACCGCCAGAGTAAGTGATCGTGTCGCTGAATTTTCCCGATTCGGGGACGCAGGCGGCAGCTTGAACGACTGTATTTGTCCACGATCCTGCAACCGGGGTTGTTTGGTTGAACACCGTGTGGACTACCGGGTCGCTCTCCAGCGCCACGGGCAGCAGCTCACCGTTGAACTGCCAGTTCACGATGCGGTTGAGGAACAATTTGCGGCCATAGGACACTCCAAAATCCAGCAGCTTGCGGTTCTCGGCGTCCCCCATGAGAATGTGACTGGAGTCGCCCGAGTAGGCGCCGAAGATGCTGAAGGTGTTGGTCCTTGCGTAATAGGGGCTGACCGGAGGGGCGGCCTGGGACGATGCGGTTGCGGCCATCAGGATCAGGAAGGACATTAGAAAAAAATGGCGAGCACATAGACTCGTACTTTCGCGATTTCGCAAGAAGTCTTCCTTTCGCACCACCGGACAAAATGGCTCCCGAGCGCCTATACTCCTCTGTTGGCCTTGAAATCCATTCTAAGGGAGCATTTCCATGTCTTCACCCGCTGTAACCTACGCACGTCAGAATCATCCGCGCTTTCTGAAAGAGCTGAAGGACCTGCTGCGCATTCCTTCTATTTCAGCGCTGCCCGAGCACAAGGGCGATTGCCGCCGCACCGCCGAGTTTCTCGCCCGCGAGTTCACGCGCATCGGCATGGAGCATGCGCAGCTGATTGAAACGGTCGGCAATCCGCTGGTTTACGCTGACTGGCTGCACGCCCCCGGCAAGCCCACTGCGCTCTTTTACGGCCACTACGATGTGCAGCCCACCGATCCCGAGGACGAGTGGCTTTCGCCGCCTTTCGAGCCAACCGAGCGCGACGGAAACCTTTACGGCCGCGGCACTTGCGACGACAAGGGCCAGGTGTGGTCGCAGGTCAAGGCGTTGGAATCCCTGATGAACGCCAACGGCAAGCTGCCTCTGAATGTTCGCGTCATTATCGAGGGCGATGAAGAAATGGGCGGGGAGGGAATTGCCGAATACGTTGCTTCCAAACCAGCCGACCTCAAGGCGGATTTTGCCCTGGTCTGCGATACCGAGCTTTTTGCGCCCGGCCTGCCCACCCTCTGCGTCGGCCTGCGCGGCATGATTTACACCGAACTCGAAGTCCGCGGCGCCAAGACCGATCTGCACTCCGGCATGTACGGCGGCGCTGCGCCCAATCCCTTCATGTCTCTGGCGCATATGCTGGCCAAGCTCAAGGACGAGAATGGCCACATCCTCATCCCCGGCTTCTACGACGACATCATCCCTCCCAGCCCCGAAGAAATGAAAGCCTGGAAGAGCCTGCCCTTCGACGAAGAGCACTATCGCAAGACCGAGGTCGGCTCGCGCACCCTCGTGGGCGAGTCCGGTTACAGCGTGCTGGAGCGCACATGGGCGCGGCCCTCGCTCGACGTGCACGGCATCCCCGGCGGCTTCATCGGCGCGGGCGCCAAGACGGTGATTCCCGCCAAAGCTCTGGCCAAGGTCTCCATGCGCCTGGTTCCCGGCATGACGCCGGCCAAGGCCTTTGCCCTTTACAAGGCCTATGTGGAAAAGATCACGCCCGTTGGCGTTGATGTCGATGTGCGGCTGATTCACTCCGGCGACGCCTGCCTGGTTCGCGTCGATAACCCCTACATTCAGGCCGCGACAAAAGCGCTTCACGAGGTTTGGGGCAAAGACACGGTCTTCATCCGCTCCGGCGGCTCCATCCCCATCGTCGGCGACTTCGACCGCCATCTGGGAATGCCCAGCGTCATGATGGGCTTCGGCCTTCCCGACGACAACATCCACGCCCCCAACGAGAAGTACCACCTGAAAAACTTCGAGCTGGGCATCGAATCAATCGTCCGCTTCCTCGAAGAAGCCGGCAAATAAGCTCGTGCCCCAGGTCTCAAAAAATCGAGGCCTGGGTGCCTCAGCAGTCGCTACAATGACAAATATGATTCAGCAACTTGAATTAGCCGATAAAGTACGCCGTCAAGTCGGCCCTGGAACTACCAAGGGGCGCAAGTCAGAACTCGGCCAGTTCATGACACCACCCAACATTGCTCGGTTCATGGCCTCTTTGTTCCCTGCCAGTGACCTGAAGACGTGCAGACTGCTGGATGCCGGTGCAGGTGTGGGCGCGTTGTCGTGTGCCTTTCTTGATCGATGGGTCGAGGGAGGCTTTCAGTTTCATGAGGTGCAAGCCTTTGCCTACGAAATTGACGGCAGGCTCCGGGGCCACCTCGTCGAACACATTGCAGCCTATGAAGGCGTGTCGGCTCACGTCTCGGCAGAAGACTTCATCTCTTCATCGAACCAGTTGCTCTTTCACGGAGCCACCGACTACACACACGCGATTCTGAATCCGCCGTACAAGAAGATCAACAGCCATTCACCGCATCGGTATGAACTCCGCGCCCTTGGCATCGAGACCGTGAACCTGTATTCAGCGTTCGTTGCGCTCTCTGTCCTGCAATCTGCTCACGAAGGGCAGATCGTTGCGATCATTCCACGCAGCTTTTGCAACGGGCCGTACTATCGTCCGTTCAGAGACTTTATCCTGCAGCGAGCCGCGCTTCGACACATTCACCTGTTCGAGTCGCGCACCACGGCGTTCAAGGACGACGATGTGCTGCAAGAAAACATTATCGTTCGATTGGAGCGCGGTGGCGTTCAAGGCCCAGTCACGATCACCACATCGACGGACGATACCCTGAGTGACTTTGAAACTCATGTGTACCCGTTCAATCGAATTGTGTTCCCTGATGATCCTGAGGGCTTCATTCACGTTCCGACATCGCCTGATGAGAACACTACGGTGATAGACACACCGTCCGCCATTCGATATTCCCTGGCCGACATTGGCGTGAGTGTATCGACCGGACCTGTCGTCGATTTTCGCCTGAAAGATTATCTCTGCGATATGCCAGTACCCGGCACGGTGCCGCTGCTCTATCCGAGTCACTTCAGTACCAACCGCACAGCCTGGCCGATTGTCGGTGCGAAGAAGCCGAACGCAATCCAGCGTAACCACGACACGGAGAAGTGGCTCTTCCCGAACGGTCACTATTGCGTGGTTCGCCGGTTTTCGTCGAAAGAAGAGAAGCGCAGGATCATTGCGAGCGCGGTTGATCCCGCCGCCTTCGGCGGCGCTCAGGCGCTAGGTTTTGAGAACCATCTGAACGTATTCCATGAGAACAAGCGCGGCCTCTCAGAGCCTCTTGCAAATGGACTCGCGGTATTTCTCAATACCACGGTCGTGGACAAGGCGTTTCGGCGATTCAACGGGCACACTCAGGTAAACGCAACAGACCTGAAGACGATGAAGTATCCGAGCCGCCCCGCATTGATTGAACTCGGGAAATGGGCGGCGAAGAGCGGTGAGCTTACGCAAAAGATGATCGACGAAAGGCTAGGCAGACTTACTGCATGACGCATATTCATATAGATGAAGCCTTGAAAATTATCAAGGCTCTGGGCCTCCCACGGGCGCAGCAGAATGAACGGTCAGCAGCGTGCCTTCTTGCACTCTTGAACCTTACACAGAAGAAGAAGTGGTCTGAAGCTGAGCGTCCGCTTGTTGGCATCACGCCGATCATGGACTGGGCGTATAAACACTACGAAAAGAAGTACGCCCCGAACACACGCGAGACATTCCGTCGGCAGACTATGCACCAGTTTGTTGCCGCTGGACTCGTACTTTACAACCCCGATAAGCCTGGACGCTCAGTGAACAGTCCCAAGGCCGTCTATCAGATCGAGGCGGCAACGCTCGATCTACTTCGCAGCTTTGGAAAAAGGAAGTGGACCAATAAACTCGCTGCATACTTGGCTGAACACCAGACATTGATCGCACAATACGCCAAGGTGCGCCAGCACAATCTGATTCCTGTCAAGATCGCAACCGGCAAAGAGATTAAACTTAGCCCTGGTGAGCACAGCGAACTGATCCGCGCCATCATTGAAGACTTTGCTCCGCGCTTCGCGCCGGGCAGCGTGTTGGTCTATGCCGGTGACACAGGCGAGAAGTGGGGGTACTTCGACGAGGTGTTACTGACGAGGCTGGGCGTAGAAGTCGATGCGCACGGGAAGATGCCCGATGTGGTTCTGCATTACACCGGGAAGGACTGGCTGCTGCTCGTGGAGTCTGTTACCAGTCATGGGCCAGTAGACGGCAAGCGCCATGCAGAACTATCTCAGCTGTTCGCTGGTTCAAAGAGTGGCCTTGTGTATGTGACCGCATTTCCGAATCGTGCAGTCATGGGCCGCTATCTTGGAGAGATTGCATGGGAGACAGAAGTGTGGGTTGCCGATGCGCCTTCGCACTTGATTCACTTCAACGGCGAGCGATTTCTAGGACCGTATTGAGGCACTCATTGATTTTGAGAGACGGCAGAAAGTACTGCTGAAACTCCGTAAGCGCGGGCCGCAGAAAGCGCCGAAAAAAGTTCCCATCTCGATTCGACTCTCGCCCGATGTGGCCGAGGGTCTCCGCGCCACCGGCAACGGCTGGCAGGGCCGCGCGGATCAGGCGCTCAGGTCGTGGCTGTCAAGGCAGACCGCGTCTCACGCTCGATAACCGCGATTATCACCACGGAGAATATATGCCCACGGAAATGCACAATCCGGCGCACCCCGGCCAGGTGCTTCAGGAATACCTGGAAGGGATGAACATTACGCACGTGGCGAAGCATCTTCACGTTTCGCGCGTGACGCTGTCCAGGATTCTCAATTGCCGCGCGGGCATCTCCGCGGAGATGTCGTTGCGCCTGTCTGCGGCGCTGGGAACGCATCCCAGCTTCTGGTTTGATATGCAATCGTCGTATGAATTCGCTCAAGCCAAACGAAAGAAACTCCCCAAGATCGTACCGTTCAGTATCGCCGCATAGGCGATCCGGGACTTCAGAATCTTTTCCCTGCGAACCATACAGATTATTCCGTTTGCCCGACGCACAATGGAGTCAGTCGTCGCAGTGGGGTTTTACCTGACCACTGGATACCCCCCACCCCCCTATATATATTTTCAAAACCTTGCAGATAATTTTTCCTGCGGGGCACATGAGCCGGGAAAAAGCCGCCGCCGCGCCCCAATCGCTTAATCTGAATCTACGGCTATGTCCGATTTTCCTTCCAATGCGGAACTCTCCAGGGAGCTAGACCAAGCCTTCCCCGGGGAACTGGAACAATCCGCGGATACCTCCGCGCCGTCGGGTCCCATCATTGACTTCAGCCATGTCAGCATCGCATTCGATGACCGGCCTGTTCTGGAGGACGTGAGCTTCTTTGTGAATCGCGGCCAGACTCTCTGCATACTCGGACGCAGCGGCGTGGGCAAGTCGGTGGCCCTGCGCATGTTGATGGGCTTTCTGACGCCGGACGAAGGCTCCATTCGCGTCGAAGGCAAGGAGATTGTCGGCCTCGACGAAGATGGGTTGCGGGCCGTCCGCAAGCGCATCACCATGGTCTTCCAGAACGGCGCACTCTTCGATTCCCTCAGCGTGCGCGAGAACGTAGCCTTTCCGCTGCGCGAGTGCGGCAGCCTCAGCGAAGAGCAGATCCAGGAGAAGGTTGCCCAACTGGTCAATGTCGTGGGCGCCGAAGATGTGGTGGAAGCGCTGCCGGCCAGCCTCTCGACAGGCCGAAAGCGCGCCGTGGCCATCGCCCGCGCCCTCGCCGGGGAGCCGGAGATTGTGCTTTACGACGAGCCAACCACAATGGTTGATCCCATCATCGCCCGCCGCCTCGGCGACCTGATCGAGATTCTCAAATGCCATCTCGGTAAGACGAGCATCGTGGTCACCCACGATATGCGCTTTGCCGAGCGGCTGGCCGACCTGGTTCTCTTTCTGCACCAGGGCCGCGCTCAATATTTCGGCCCGCTGGAGGGATTCATGGCATCGACCGACCCGCATATTCAGCAATTCATGGCGCTGGATGCCTACACATTACCTTCGGAATAAACCACCTCTCACACCGTAGCCTCAACCGGGAAGAATTCGCTTGCTGTAGCTAAGAACTGGCAGCTCTCCGATGTGAATTAAACTAGTGTTGTGAAGATCGCACTGGCGCAGATCAATCCAACCATCGGGGATTTCACCGGAAATCTTGAAAAGATTGTCGCGGTCACCCGCCGCGCGGCTGACCAGGGCGCGCGGCTCACGGTTTTTTCCGAATTGGTAATCTGCGGTTACCCGCCTGCCGATTTTCTTGAGAAGCCGAGCTTTCTGGCCCGCTGCCGCTCCGCTGTCGCTGAACTGGCCGAGGCTACCCGCGACCTGCCTACCGCCGTGCTGGCTGGGGTGGCGCTGCCGGCCGAGGGCGAAAGCGGCAAGCCGAGGGTTCCGTCAACGGATCCCGCCGGTTGGTATGGCAAGCCGGCCGTCAACGCCGCTGTTCTGCTGGATGGTGGCCGTATGCTGCTCGAGCAGCACAAGCGCCTGCTGCCGTTCTATGATGTCTTCGACGAACAACGCTACTTTACCCCGTCTCGGCCTCAGCAGGTTGTGGAATTGGACGGCGTCCGGCTGGCCATTACCATCTGCGAAGATGCATGGAACGACAAGAGCTTCTGGCCGCGCCGCTTATACAACTTCGATCCCATGGAAGAGCTGATGCGCCACCAACCCCAGGTGCATATCAATCTCTCCTCATCGCCTTTCTGGCATGGAAAGCGTGTGATGCGCCGCCAGATGCTGGCTGCCATTGCCCGGCGTGACCGTGTGCCAGTGTTGCTGACCAACCAGGTGGGTGGCAATGACAGCCTGATTTTTGACGGCTCCTCGCTGGCCCTCAATGCGCGTGGAGAATTGATCGCTCAGGCCACCTCTTTCCATGAAGATCTGATTGTCGTTGACCCGTTTGATGCGCTGGTCCAGCCCGCTCCCGAAGAGGACGACACCGAGGCCGCCTATCGCGCATTGGTTTTGGGCACACGTGATTATGTGCGTAAGTGCGGATTCAAAAAGGCCCTGGTTGCCTTGAGCGGCGGTATCGATTCCGCATTGGTGGCAGCCATTGCCACCGAGGCGCTGGGCGCGGAAAACGTCGTGGGCATCGGCATGCCCAGCCCTTACTCGTCAGCAGGCTCAATCGACGACAGCCGCCGGTTGGCCGCCAACCTAGGCATTCGATATGAAGTAATCGGCATCAGTGGCCTGTTTGCGGAGTTTACCCACGCTCTGGAGCCGCTATTTGCGGGAACGAAACCGGATACAACAGAGGAAAACATACAGTCTCGCATTCGCGGCGACCTTGTGATGGCTCTCTCCAACAAGTTCTCAGCGCTGGTGCTCACCACCGGCAACAAGTCGGAGATGGCCGTGGGTTACTGCACCCTCTATGGCGACATGGTGGGAGCGCTGGCGGTGATTGGCGATCTGGTGAAGACCCGCGTCTACGCTGTCTGCCGCTGGATTAACCGTGACAGTGAAGTGATTCCGCGGACGATCCTCGAAAAGCCGCCCTCGGCTGAGTTGCGTCCGGACCAAAAGGACACCGACTCGTTGCCGCCCTACGAGGTTCTCGATCCCATTCTCGAAGCCTATGTGGAGCGTTATGAGACTCCCGAGCAAATCGCCCAGGCACGCGGTTTTCCTCTGCAACTCGTCCAACAGGTGGTGCGCCTTGTTGAACGCAGCGAGTACAAACGCCAGCAAGCCGCCCCTGTTCTAAAGGTTACTTCGAAGTCATTCGGCATGGGCCGCAGATTCCCCATTGCCGTCAAAGTTCAGGTATAAGCTAGAAGTAGAGAGCCTTTTGCCGTCGCAAGGGCTTTTCCACAGCCCAGCTTTTGCGCAATTTAGCTTTTCAGAAATTTAAGGAGAAACCGCTTGATTCGTCTTTCTGCCCGTTTTGCCAGCGCCGCGGCGCTGATTGCTTTCTCTCTGCCCCTCTTGCAGGCCGTAGCGCAACAGGATGTGCCCTCCGCGCCCGAGCAAGCTCCGTCAGCGCAGATCCCGTCTGCGCCGGCCCCGTCAGAGCCGGCTCCTTCGGCCGCACCCGTGTTTCCCAAGCCCGATCCGGCTAACTTCACTGCCGCAACTCCGACCAAAGAGGCTGTCAACGCCTTCCTCACCGTTAGTTGGGGCTTTGAAGAGACCCGTGTGTGGCAGGTGCAGGCCATCCTGAAGACGCCTTCCGAGGGCGTCAGCAAAGTTGTGGTCTACGTCGGCGACAAGACTGGCAAGCTGAAGCCGAACGCGCTTGGGTTCTTTGTACTACCCGACGGCAAGCACATCGTCGCCGGAGACGACATCATCCCCTTTGGCGAGCATCCCTATGCGGAGGCCCGCGCCATGGCTCAGGAGCGTGCCGACGGGCCCTACCGCGGCTCGGCGACCAAGAACTGGGAAATCATTGAGTTTGCCGACTTCCAATGCCCTCACTGCAAAGAAGCGCAGGCCAACATGGACAAACTGGCCGCGGATTTTCCGAAGGCTCGTTTCATCTTCCAGAACTACCCGCTGCCGCAGCATCCTGCGGCTGCCGGGGCGGCTGCTTATGGCCTTTGTGTAGCCAAAGAGGGCGGCAGCAGCTCGTTCTTCACCTTTGCCTCTTCGGTTTTTGACGGCCAGGAAGGGCTAGCGACGCCCGATGGCGCTTCTCTGACCCTGAATAGCGCCGTAACCAAAGTCGGCCTGGAGCCGGCCAAGGTCGCCGCTTGCGCGTCAACCCCCGCAATCACCGCCGCGGTCGATGCTGAAAGGAAACTCGCCCAGGATCTGGACATCAATCAGACTCCGACGCTGCTGGTCAACGGCCGCCAGATTCCCGCCAACGCGCCCTACGACGAAATTAAGAAGATCATTCTGTACCAGGCCAAGCTGGACGGCGTGGAGAACTAGAGCTGGCGAGTCAGCTAACCGAATGAATCGGCTGCTGGCAGGCTTACCGACAAGGGCAGACAATGGCGTTCAGCCTGTCTGCCCTTGTCAGCGTCTAAAGCGATTCTCCAATTAATGAGCCCTTGCAGGCGCCGTGCAAGGCGGCTTCTTCTTAAGAAAAAAGTCACTCAGGGGATGCGGTTTCGGAGTAAAGCAATTGGAGAACCGCTTTAGCGGAGCTCTTCGAGGTATACGCGCAAACAAGCCCACTGACTCGTTATGGCGTCTGCCCGTGCTCCACGCGCATCATCGGCGAATGGCCGGCGGCCTGCGTGCCTCGCAATACATGGGGCGTGATGACAATCAGCAGCGTCGCGTAGTTCTTCTGGGTATCATTGCCGGTGAGATCGCTGAGGCCGGGAATCTCGCTGATCCCCGGCGTGCCGCTGATGGCGCGGCTTTCCGACTTGTCCAGCTCACTCACCACCTCGACGGCCTCGCCCCGCTTGAGTGTCACCACCCCGGACCATGCGCGATTGTTGAGCACTGGATTGCCATTGATGAAGGTTCCCGCGAGCGCGTCGATCTTTAAATCGACAGTGAGCGCAACATCGTCGTTGCGCATGACTTTAGGGGTCGCCTTCAGGGTCATGCCCAGGTCCTGATACTCGACCTGCGGAATATTCGGCAAGCTGCCGGAGTAGGAGGCCAGCAAGGAAGACAGGCTGCTGGAGCTTCCCGCGCCGGTAAGGCCCGGTATATTCGGAATGCTGGCCCCGAGGCTTGAGAACGACGATGTCTGAATGGGGTAACGCGACCCGAGCCGCATTGTTGCGGCCTCGCCGTCGCTCAGCCGCAATTGCATCTGATCCAACTCGCGCGAGTCCGAGGAGTTCAGGTTCAGGTTGGCCGTGATCGATCCCGGAGCCAGCGCGGATTGCGTCAGCCCGCCGCCAAAGGTCGCAATGCCGCCGGAGAACAGTGAACTCGACACCTGGCCGGAAGCCAGCAAAATGCCGAGAATCGCCAACGGGTCGCTGGGAGACGCAAGGCCCGACGAGATAATCTGCTGCACCAGGCTTTGGTTGGCGTTCAGCAGGGATTGTTCCTCGGCATAAACGTTGAAGGCCGAAATGCTCTGCGGGGGTCGGACCCCGGTGTTGCGCGTACTGGAGTGCGCAAGCTGTATCATGCGCACCTCAAGCAGCACCTGGTTGCGCCCGTCGAGCAGTTCGCTCATCGTGGCGTTGAATGCATTGAGCGTCCCGTGTGACGCGCGAATCGTAATCGTGCTCGATGTGGGTTCCGCCACAGCTTGCGGCGCATTGAAGACGTTTTTGGCCAGGTTGACCACGTCGGTCAGCTCCGTCGCACTCAGCCCCGAAAAATAAACTGTCTCGAGTTCGAGTGGCGTAAACTTCTGGCGGTTCTCTCTGGTGTCGTTGGCGGCCAGCGCACGGTGCATGCTTAGCGGAACAAAGAACGATGCCGTCACCATTCCAACGATGCGCGCTGCCTGCTCGAAGCCGGCGTTATCCAAATCCAGCCGGGCAGGAACGGCGTGAACGCTGTCGTCCACTGTGACATCAATCCCATAGGCCTTGAAGACCTGCTGGATCATCTGGCGCGGGTCCGCGTGAAGGTGAAAACTGTGCACTCCTGCAGAAGGCTCCAATTGCACCGCTTCGCCGGCCGTTTGTTCGCCCTTCTCGTAGATGGGCCGTGGCTGGCCCAGCAGGGCATCGTCTCCCAGTTCGTAAAGGTGTTGCTTCACCTGGATGCTTCCCGGCTCCAGTTCAAGCGCATGGGCCAGAGCGGTTTCCGCTTGTGCCGCATCGCCGCTCAGCCGGTCCTTGGCTGCAGCCTCAATCAGCGCTGTCACAGCGTGGCTACGCGCAACGCTTGCCGCCAGCGGGTAGTCGGCATTGCCGGGGTCGAGCGTGGCCGCTTGCTGGTAGCCGCGCAAGGCCTCTTCAAACTGTCCATCAGCGAAGAGTTTGCTGGAGGCGAGATAGAGCTTGGCGGCGCGACGCCGGTCGGAGTTGCGTGTTGGTCCTGCCGGGTTGGCGTCCTTCTTGGGTTCTGAGTTCTGACCTTGAGAGGAAGTCTGACTAGAGGCGGGCTGCGTCAGCGCTGGCTTTGCCTGGGCCGTCTGTGCGTGCCCGGCGTTTGTAGCTACTATTAGCAGCAAGGCTAATATAGTCGCCGGTAAAATCTTTCGCACGTCATACCGCGACTTTTGTCCCGGCATAAAGCCAGTCAAATCACTAGGGGCCTTTGCCCCTGAACGATGCTCTCTGTGCTCTTCGCCAGAATGTTCAGCAGCCTGCTTGACGTGCCTTGGCTTTGCCGATCGGACGCGCGCTTTGTGGGCCTGTGGGTTTGTCTGCATGTCCTTGTGAGCGCCGTCAGCCCCGGCCAAAGACCTGGCGTACTGCGCTATATACAGGACGTTCGCTGCGCGGCGGACGCTTGAGGCCGGCGCGCACTTCAGCCAGGTTGAGCCCCAGCTCCGCCATGGTGCGGCTCAGAGTGTTGCGGTGCATTCCCAGCTCTTCAGCCGCCTTGCACTGGTTTCCCCGGTGCGCTACTAGCACTTCGCGCAGGTATTGCTTCTTGAACTCGCGTACGGCGTCCTCGTAGCGCATACCGCTGGAATGCATTTGGGTGACCAGGCTGTCCAGTTCTCGTCTCACGTCCACCTCTGAGTGTTCTAATAGCTTGCCATATTTCCCCGGGCTGCGTCCCGGGACATAATCACAATTTACCTTCGTTGGGGTGCAACCACCGGGGCGACTCCTTTTCCAGCGCATTGAGTTCGTGCCGGACGCGCTCGGAAAGCTCGTGCGGAGTCACATGCGTGCTCAAATGGCAGGCCCCGAAAAACAGTCTAGGGAGCTTGGCCTCCGTCAACCATTGGGCTCTGGGGAAAAAGGCCACGGTCACCAGAATCACCAGCGTCACAAGGAGCGCGCCCTGGAAAAAGCCGAATACCGCTCCTGCCAGACTGTCCAGGCATCCAAGTCCGATGGAATGAAAAGTTTTCGAGAGGATTTTCCCCGCGAGGCCGGCCAAGGCCATCACGAGAAGCGCAATCAGCAGGAAGCCAATCACATTGGCAACCGCTTCGATTCGCACCAGGGGCAAAATCAGCTTTGCGATGCGGCCGTAGTTCCATGCAGCGATCGCCAGGCCCAGCAGCAGGCCGCCCAGGCCACAGACAGCGCGGAAGAATCCCTGCGTGAACCCTCCTAGTACTGCCAGCACCATCAGCACAACGATTGCCCAGTCTACCAACCCCATCTCGTGCTCCTTATAAACTCACTTCGGTCCCAAAAAGCCCCCAGCAAGCTCCGCGCGCGTCCAATATATGCAGACCGCGTCATTTGTCCCGGGTTAGCAGTGGGGGGTGCGTCCGGATTCGAGTTCCCGTGAGCGGCTAGGGGGTACAGCGGAACCAGAGTCGATGTATCCCGAAACCACAGCGTTCAAGTCGACGCGACCATCAGGGAGCGGCGACCCTGCACGACACTTAACAGGAAACAGTTACTCTGGTTCCGCTCTAGATCCGCACCCGAGCGAACTGAAGCTCCGATTTTCAAATGTGGAGCGCGGTTTGTCAATCTCCCTTTTGGGGACGTGCAGGAGAGGGCTGCTCATTCGTGCGCTTCGGGCAGGCAGAATGAGCGCCTAAGCGCAAGGTGTTCAAAATTGACCAGCGCACTTGTCCAGAATCAAGTCAAATTTAAAATACCTGCAAACTTTGGTACCGATACGCACATGTGTGACGACCGTCACGGAACAGGTTTTCCGCATAGGAGACACTCCATTTGTCAACAAGGTTCGGAGGGCGCGTACGAATGTCCTCTTTGAGCCGGGCGACACGAAGTGGCCGTGGAAAGGGGAAGCCGCAGCTAGCTTCGTTTGTATAGGGATCACCAGTAGCCGCGCGCTACCGACCTCCAGCGCCGGCTACTGGCCCCGTCTAACTTGTGTCATGCAAGCGCCTCCGAAGAGACGTCATCCTTCGGAGGCGAATTTTTGCCCCTGAGTCGGATTCTAGGTATGCGGAATCATCGTTCTGCCCCTCCACTACGCCATTTTCTAGACCTCAGAACCGTGCAGAGATTTTCTGCGCATAAATCCGTGCCAGGCGGTTGCAATCTCAAAGCCTTTATTTGATGAGAATCTTGACTCGATCGCGGGTATTAACCTGGATCTGAACGCAAACAGCCGGTTCGTATCACTTGGCGATACGGACCGGCTGATAGCTGATTAGATTACCTGCGGAGTCGCCTACCTGCTCTTCGCAACTTCTTCCACCGTCACCGGATCGAGGAAAGGCATGGCGGCGCGGAGCTTTTTGCCGACGATCTCCACCGGGTGCTTGGCTTCGGCCTCACGGAAGGCCAAAAACTCCTTGCGACCGGAGTTCTGGTCGGCGAGGAAGCGCTTGGCAAATTCGCCGTTTTGGATCTCGGTGAGAATCTGCTTCATCGCTTTGCGGCTCTCCGTGTTGATAACGCGCGGGCCGCTGACGTAGTCGCCCCACTCGGCTGTATCGCTGATGGAGTAGCGCATGTATGCCAGGCCGCCGCGATAGATGAGGTCCACAATCAGTTTGAGCTCGTGCAGGCACTCAAAATAAGCGCTCTCAGGTTGATAGCCGGCCTCGACCAGCGTCTCGAAGCCTGCCTTGATAAGCGCGCTCACGCCGCCGCAGAGCACCGACTGTTCACCGAAGAGATCGGTCTCGGTCTCTTCCTTGAATGTGGTCTCCAGCACTCCGGCGCGCGTGCCGCCGATGCCCTTCAGGTAGCTGAGGCAGAGTGCATGAGCCTTGCCTGTGGCGTCTTGGTGGACGGCGATGAGGCAGGGAACGCCGCCGCCCTCGGTGAAGACCTCACGGACCCGATGACCGGGCGCCTTGGGCGCGGCCATGCCCACGTCAATGCCCGCCGCCGGGACGATGGTCTTGTAGTGAATGTTGAAGCCGTGCGCGAAGAGGAGCAGCTTGCCCGCCGCCAGGTTGGGTCCGATCTCTTCGGCATACAACTTTGCCGCTGTCTGGTCGGGAACAAGAACCATCACCACGTCTGCCCACTTGGTGACCGCTGCGACCGTATCCACCTCCAGGCCGGCCTTCTGCGCCTTGGTGATCGACTTTGAGTTGGCCGCCAGGCCCACTTTTACCTGAACCCCTGAATCCTTGAGGTTGAGAGCATGTGCATGTCCCTGAGAACCGTAGCCGATAATGGCCACCTTTTTGGCTTGAATAAGGGAGAGGTCAGCATCGTGATCGTAGTAAGTCTTCGCCATGATTGTCCTTTGCTTTCTGGTTATGGTAAGTTTCAGTCGGTTTGAAACGCTATCTTAGTGGTCTGGTCATTCCGGTTCGGCGGTCACGGTGTCATGCGAGGCTTCTTCCGCCGCTTGGTCCTCATTTGCGCCGAGCGCCTTCAGAACGCTCGAAGTGTGATGGCCGCGGCGCATAGTCATCTTGCCGCTGCGGCAGATTTCCAGAATGCGCTCCTCGCCCTCGTTTAGAACCTGAATAAGCCCTTCAATCTTGCTTTCCACTCCGGTCATTTCGATGGTCAGTGACTCCGGCGCAAGGTCCACGATGCGGGCGCGAAAGACTTCAACCAGTTCGAAGATTCCCGAGCGATTGCGCGGCGTTGCAGCCACCTTGATGAGCACCAGTTCGCGGGTTACCGACGGCGCCTGGGCGATGTCATCCACATCCACTACATTCTCCAGCTTATACAGGCTGGCCCGGATTCGATGGCCGGCCTCGGCCGATGCCTCGCAGACCAACGTGAGCCGTGACAGGCCCACGCGCTCGCTGCGGCCCACAGTGAGAGAGTTGATGTTGATGTTCAAGCGGCGGAAGAGCGAGGCCACGCGCGTGAGTACGCCCGGCAGATCTTCCACATAAGCAACGAATGTGTGCAGCATAATTACCTTTCAAGGATCAGGGGCTTACGTTTCCATCAGCGGATCTTTTTCCGGACGGCGAATCATCTCGTGAAGTGAGGAGCCGGCGGGAATCATGGGATAAACCGAGTCTTCCTTTTCGACCATGAAGTTCAGCAAAAATGTCCCGGGCGCAGAGCGAGCCTCTTCGACGGCGGAGGCCACCTCGCCGCGGGTTTGAACGCCTCGTCCCGCGATGCCGTGAGCATCGGCCAGCTTGACGAAGTCGGGCGAGACCAGCGGCGTTGCTTCATAGTTGCGCTCGTAGAAGAACTCTTGCCACTGGCGCACCATGCCAAGGTAGCCGTTGTTGATAATGGCGATGTTGATCTTGATGCCTTCCTGGACAATGGTCGACAACTCGGACGCCGTCATCTGGAATCCGCCGTCGCCGGCGATGACCCAGACTTCCTTGTCCGGGCAGGCGACCTTTGCACCGATGGCCGCTGGCAAACCGAATCCCATTGTTCCCAAGCCACCCGATGTGATCAGCGAGCGAGGAAGCTCGTGATGGAAGTATTGCGCCTCCCACATCTGGTGCTGGCCAACATCGGTCACCACGATAGCGTCGCCTCCTGTGATGCGCCAGATGTCGTGGATTACGTGTGCCGCGTAGAGGTGGCCGGAGTCGGGCAGGTTCTTGATGTCGCGCACGGCCACCGCGCCTTTGCTGGATTCGATTGTCTTGATCCATGCCGAACCGTCGCGGCCGCTAATGCGTGGCAGCAATTCTTCGAGTACCATTCGCAGGTCGCCGATTAAGGCCACGTCCACCTTGATGTTCTTGTTCACCTCGGCGGGATCAACCTCGATGTGAATCTTTTTGGCCTTGGTGGCATAAGTCGAGATTGTGCCGGTGACCCGATCATCGAACCTCATGCCGCAGGCGATCAGCAGGTCGGCCTCCTGAATGGCCTGATTGACCCAGGCTTCGCCGTGCATGCCCATCATGCCCAGGTTCAGTGGGTGAGATGCAGGGAAGCCGCCCAGGCCCAGCAGCGTGAGAGCCACGGGAATCTGCGCTCGCTCGGCCAGTGAGTACAGTTGCTCCTCAGCGCCGGAGTCAATGACGCCGTGACCGGCCAGGATCACGGGACGCTTGGCGTTGCGGATAAGCTCTGCGGCATGAGCGAGATCGTGCTCCTCCATCTTCAGCATGGGATGAGGACGATGGGGACGCGGCTTGGCAGCGTCAAAGTCGAAGACCGCCGTGCCCTGTTGCGCATCTTTGGTGATATCGACGAGTACCGGGCCGGGACGTCCTGTTTTCGCAATCTGGAACGCGTAGCGGATTGCATGTGCAATATCTTCCGTCCGGTTGACGAGGAAATTGTGCTTGGTTACCGGCAGCGTGATGCCGGTAATGTCCACTTCCTGAAAAGCGTCGGTGCCCAGTACTTTGCTGGAGACATTCCCGGTGATGCAGACAATGGGAATCGAGTCGAGCATAGCTGTCGCGATGCCTGTGACAAGGTTTGTTGCGCCGGGGCCACTGGTCGCAATGGCAACGCCCACCTTGCCCGAGGCCCGCGCAAAACCATCGGCCATGTGTGCCGCGCCCTGCTCGTGGCGCACCAGTACATGATGAATGGGAAACTTGCGCAGCGCGTCGTAGACCGGGAGAATCGCCCCGCCGGGGTAGCCGAAGACGTCGGTAACGCCCTCGCCCACCAGCGTAGCCCAGACAATCTCCGCGCCAGTCAGGCGTGTGGGAGGGTTATTCGATGCGTGCTTGGTGGCGTCGTTTCCCATGTGAGTCTCCTTTGTTAACTTCCGGATGCTGCTCTTACGTCGTTGCGCCTTCTGATGCCGAGCTTACGCGGTCAACATATTTGCGGAAGACGCCTTTGGGCCAGCGCAATGCGGGCGGCGTGAAGTTTTTCAAACGCGCCGCCATTTCCGCCTCGCTGATTTCAATGTCGAGCTTGCGGTTGGGGATGTCGAAGTGAATGATGTCGCCCTCGCGAACCGCGGCGATTGGTCCACCTACGAAAGCCTCGGGAGCAACGTGGCCGGCGGTAAAGCCGCGCGTTGCGCCGCTGAAACGGCCGTCGGTCAACAGGGCAACCGTCGCGCTCAGTTCCGCGTTTGAACTGATGGCCGCCGTCACTTGCAGCATCTCGCGCATTCCCGGTCCGCCCTTGGGGCCCTCATAACGAATCACCAGCACATCCCCCGGCTTAATCTGGCCTGATTGAACCGCTGCGAAGCAGGCGTCTTCCGTGTCAAAGACGCGTGCCGGACCGCGATGCTCGTAGCGATTGGCCGCTGCAATCTTCATCACGCAGCCTTCGGGCGCAAGATTGCCCTTCAGAATCACCAGGCCGCCGTTAGGCTTGATGGGCTTCTCAAAACTGCCGATGACTTGCTGTCCGGGAGTCTCTTTGGCGAGTGCGGCTTCTTCAGCGAGCGTCTTGCCGCTGATGGTGAGCGTGGTTCCGTCGGCGTGGCCGGCGTCGATCAGCCGCTGCGCGAGCAGGCGCGATCCACCCGCGGCCTGGTAATCCGATGCGACAAACTTACCCGCCGGAGTCAGCGAACAGATGTACGGTGTGCGCTTGCTGATGGCGTCGAAATCGTCAATGGTCAGCGGAATGTTCAACTCTCGCGCAATGGCGAGCAAATGGAGAACGGCATTGGTCGAACCGCCGCTTGCGGCTACGCTGGCGATCGCGTTCTCAATGGATTTGCGGGTAATAATCTGCGAAGGGCGGCGATTGGCGCGGACGGCATCCATCAGAATATGTCCGGCCTCGCGCGTGGCGGAGTGTTTGTCTGATGCCGTTGCCGGCACGCCGGAGAGCTTGATTGGCGCGATACCAAGAATCTCCGCCGACATGGCCATTGTATTGGCCGTGAACTGGCCGCCGCATGCGCCCGCGCCGGGACAGGCGTTGGCTTCCAAAGCTTCGAGTCCGGCGTCGTCGATGCGGCCAGCGGCGTGCGAACCGATGCCTTCGAAGACGTCCTGAATTGTGATGTCCACGCCGTTCAGCTTGCCGGGCGCGATAGAGCCGCCGTAGAGCATCAGGCCAGGAATGTCTAACCGGCACAGCGCCATAATGATGCCCGGCATATTTTTATCGCATCCGCCGATCCCCACCAGGCCGTCGAAGAGATTGCCCCGCGCCATCAATTCAATGGAGTCGGCAATCACTTCGCGCGAAACCAGAGAGGCTTTCATGCCCTGCGTGCCCATCGTGATGCCGTCGGAGATGGTAATGGTGTTAAATTCCATCGGAGTCCCACCAGCCTCGCGAATGCCCTCTTTGAGAGCCTCGGCGATCTCGCGCAGATGCATGTTGCAGGTGCCGATCTCGGTCCATGTGTTGGCGATGCCGATGATGGGTTTGTGCAGGTCTTCTTTGCTGAAACCGGAACCACGCAGATACGAACGAGAGGCCGCGCGGTCAGGGCCTTCGGTCAACGGGATGCTTTGTCGCTTGCCTTCAATAGTCATTGTCTTTCCTCGAAGCGGCGTTGGCGTAGTTAGCGGAGCTAGCGGAGTTAGCAAAGGCCGTCTGTGAGTGAACTAACTCCGCTAGCTCAGCTAACCGCGCTAACTCAGCTGTTATTTAGCTTTCAGCCAGTTAGCCTTGTCATGCTTTGTTTCAAATGTGTCGAGCGCGGCTTCATGGCGCAGAGTCAGGCCGATGTCGTCGAGTCCTTCAAGAAGACAGAACTTGCGGAATGGGTCAATCTCAAAAGTCGCCGAGAAGCCCTGATTGTCGGTAACTGTCTGCGCTTCGAGCGAGACAGTCAGTTGATAATTCGGAATGGTCTTCGCATTCTCGAGCAGCGTGGCCACTTGTTCTTCGCTGAGCCGCGCCAATACGATGCCGTTCTTGCCCGCGTTGGAGAAGAAAATGTCCGCAAACGTGGGCGCGATGACCGCGCGGAAACCGAAGTCTGAGAGCGCCCATGCGGCGTGTTCGCGGCTCGATCCGCAGGCGAAGTTCTTGCCGGCGATGAGTATTTGCGCGTCCTTGTAGCGCGGGTCGTTGAGCACGAAGCTGGAGTCCGGTTCGCCCGTAGCCGTGCGCCGCCAATCGAAGAAGAGAAACTCGCCGTAGCCGGTGCGCTCGATGCGCTTGAGAAACTGCTTGGGAATAATCTGGTCGGTATCGACATTCGCCCGGTCCAGAGGCGCGGCCAATGCGGTCAATGTGCGAAAGGGTTCCATCAGCCTTTTACCTCCGGCGTAGCCGATTCATTTACTTTCCAGGCGCGAATGTCGACAAAGTGCCCTGCAATGGCTGCGGCCGCGGCCATCTCCGGACTCACAAGATGTGTGCGTCCGCCTCTTCCCTGGCGGCCTTCAAAGTTGCGGTTGCTGGTCGAAGCGCAGCGCTCGCCCGGCGAAAGAATGTCAGGATTCATGCCCAGGCACATCGAGCAGCCTGGCTCGCGCCATTCGAAACCAGCCGCGCGGAAAATGAGATCGAGGCCCTCGGTTTCAGCCTGTTCCTTCACGGCCTGCGAGCCTGGAACCACCATCGCGCTTACCTTTGTCGAAACCTTGTATCCGTCAGCGATGCGGGCGGCGGCGCGCAAATCTTCGATGCGCCCATTGGTGCACGAGCCAATGAAGACGCGGTCAATCGCGACTGTTTCAAGCGGCGTTCCAGCTTTCAGGCCCATATACTCGAGAGCGCGTTCCAGTCCCGTGCGCTCTTGTTCGGTGGGTGCTGAAGCCGGGTCCGGCACTTTGGACGTAATGGGTGCGACCATGCCGGGACTGGTGCCCCAACTTACATATGGAACCAGCGTGGCGGCATCGATCACAAGTTCGCGGTCGAACTTTGCGCCGGGATCGCTGGGCAGTTTGCTCCATTCACGGACAGCTTCATCCCATGCGGCGCCTTGCGGCGAAAAACGGCGGCCTTTGAGGTAGGCAAATGTGATTTCATCAGGAGCGATCAGCCCGGCGCGCGCTCCGGCCTCGATGCTCATATTGCACACCGTCATGCGGCCTTCCATGGAGAGCGCGCGAATAGCCGAGCCAGCGTACTCGACGACGCAGCCAGTCGCGCCATCGGTGCCAATCTGTCCGATGATGGCGAGAATAATGTCCTTTGCCGTAACGCCGCGCGGCAGTTTGCCTTCTACCGAAATGCGAAAAGTCTTGGGCTTCGATTGGGGCAGCGTTTGCGTGGCCAGCACATGTTCCACTTCGCTCGTGCCGATACCGAATGCCAATGCCCCGAAGGCGCCGTGTGTGCTGGTGTGCGAGTCGCCGCAGACAATCGTCATGCCCGGCTTGGTCAGCCCCAACTCCGGCCCGATGATGTGAACAATGCCCTGGCTTGGCGAATCCACGTCGTAAAGCTCAACGCCGAAGTCTGCGCAATTGGTGCGCAGAGCGGCAATTTGAGTGGCAGCAATTTGATCGACGATGTTGAAGCGCTCAGCGAGCGTGGTAGGCACATTATGATCAACCGTTGCGATGCAGCGGTCAGGCCTCCGCACCTTGCGGCCTGCCAGCCGCAGCCCTTCAAATGCCTGCGGTGAGGTAACCTCGTGCAGCAATTGCAGGTCGATGTAAAGCAGCGTTGGCTCGCCCTCAGGCGAGGCCACCACATGCTGCTCCCAGACCTTTTCAAATAGTGTTCTTGGTTCGGAACTCATTGATCACCTTTGTTTCAATTCGTTGCTTCTTGCGAAGGATCAGGGAATAGAGAACAGAAAACTCACGCGCTAACCAGCGATGCCTTAACCGTCTCGCGGACTTTCTTGCCCATCTCGGTTGTCGATAGCACGGTAAATCCTTGCGGGTTGGAGCGCGCGAGATCCGGCGTGCGGAAACCTTGTTCCAACACCTTGCGGACAGCCGTCTCAATAGCAACGGCTTCAGCTTCAAGGCCGCCGGAGTGGCGCAAGATCAAGGCTCCGGTCAAAATCGCGCCCATCGGATTGGCAAGCCCTTTGCCAGCGATATCCGGCGCGGAGCCATGCACTGGCTCATACAAATTGACCTTGCCGCCGATGGTGGCCGAGGGCAACATTCCGAGCGAACCGGTGATAACCGCCGACTCATCGGAGAGAATATCGCCAAACAAATTCTCCGTCAGCACAACGTCGAAATCGCGGGGGCGGTTCATCAGGTGCATGGACATGGCGTCCACGTATTGATGCTCGAGCGTCACATCCGGAAACTCCGCGGCCACTTCGATCACGGTCGCGCGCCACAGTTGCGAGACCTCGAGAACGTTGGCCTTATCCACGCTGGTGAGCTTCTTGCGGCGCTTCTGTGCGAGATTGAAGGCCACTCGGGCTACGCGCGCCACTTCATCGCGCGTGTAGCGCATGGTGTTCCAGGCTTCGCCGCTCTTGCGATTCCACTCGCGCGGCTGGCCGAAGTAAAGGCCGCCAAGTAGTTCACGGACGAAGAGAATATCGGCGCCATCAATAATCTCAGGACGCAGAGGGCTGTTGGCAGCCAGCTCCTTGAAAGCGAAGGCGGGACGCAGGTTGGCAAAGCCGCCCAGAGCGGCCCGCAGTCCTAGCAGGCCGGCCTCTGGGCGTTTGTCTGGGGGGAGGGAATTGAACTCGTTGCCGCCTACCGCGCCCAGCAGAACGGCGTCGGAGTTGAGCGCGGCTGCGAGGGTGTCCTCAGGCAAAGGCGCGCCGTCGTTGACAATCGCAACCCCGCCAATGCGCTTCTCTTCGATTTCGAGCGAGTGACCGCCGGCGGCTGCTACTTCGCGCAATACTGCAACGGCTTCGCGAGTGACTTCGGGACCGATGCCGTCGCCGGCTGTGACGAGAATCTTCAGCTTCATGCGTACTCTCTTTAGTTGTCAGTTATTAGCGGTTAGTTGAGCGTCAGGCCAATTCGGAGAGCGGCTCCTGGCGCCGTTCGCGAATCGGATCGGGCAACAGGCTGACCAGATCGTAGTCGTAGATGTTTTTCTTGCGGTCGGCCAACGCAACAAAACGGTAATAGGTGTGTTGCAGCTCGTCGCGGGTCAGCGTGAAGCCCAACTGTTCCAGTCTATGCCTCAGCGCCGCTCGCCCGGAATGCTTGCCCAGCACCAGGTGTGTCTTGGCAACGCCCACCAGCGCAGGAGTCATAATCTCGTAGCAGAGCGGGTTGGCCAGCATGCCGTGCTGATGAATGCCGGACTCATGCGCAAATGCGTTGTCGCCCACGATCGCCTTGTTGGGCGAAGGACGGAAGGTGATGATCTGGCCCAGAACCTGGCTGCACGGATAGAGCTGGCTCAAATTGATGCTGGAGGTGAGGCCGAAACGGTCGCCGCGCACATAGAGCGCAGCGGCAATCTCCTCCAGAGCCGCATTGCCGGCGCGCTCGCCGATGCCGTTAATGGTGCACTCCACCTGGCGTGCACCGTTATGAATTGCTGCCAGCGAGTTGGCCACAGCCAGGCCGAGGTCGTCGTGGCAGTGCGCCGATAGAATCACGCCCTGTGCGTCAATGGCGGGAATGCGCTCGCGCACCTCGGCGAACATACGGCCGTATTCCTCCGGGGTGCTGTAGCCCACGGTGTCGGGCATATTAATTGTTGTTGCCCCGGCTTCGACGGCCACCCGCACCATCTCGACCAGGAAGTCGCGCTCCGAGCGGGTCGCGTCTTCGGGTGAGAACTCCACATCGTCCACCAGCGAGCGCGCCAAACGCACACACTCGGCAGTTTGATCCAGCGCCTCGGCGCGGCTCATCTTGAGCTTGTACTCGAGATGCAGATCGCTCGCCGCCAGAAAGACGTGGATGCGCGCGCGGTCGGCGAATTGCAGGGCGCGTGAGGCCATCACGATGTCTTCGGATTTCGCGCGAGCCAAAGACGCAATGCGCGGCTTGCGAATTGCCTGTGTAATGGTGGCGATGGCTGCGAAGTCGCCCTCTGAAGCCATGGCGAAGCCGGCCTCGATGATGTCAACGCCCAGATCTTCCAGGGCATGGGCCATGGTCAGCTTTTCCTGCGTCGTCATGCTGCAGCCGGGCGATTGCTCGCCGTCGCGCAGTGTGGTATCGAAAAAGACGATGCGATCTGACGCCATGAAGCTGCCTCCCAGGGAAAACTCTCCCAACACTTGCAGTGTCCAGCATTTGGCCCCATAAGGCAAAGTTATAATTGTTGTAGAAGCGATTAGAATTGCTTATGATGAATCGGGGATCAGAAGGATCGTTTGCAGGATCGGTCATGTGTCACGCCTTTCGTTTGATTGACCCCTGTTTGAACACGACCGCTCTTCGTCTCCCGCGGACCAACTGATATCTGATCTCTGACCCCTGATCCCTGGCCGGAGGCCTTCATGGAACTGAACCAACTTGAGACCTTTCTCGCCGTCGCAGAGGAGCGAAGCTTCTCGCGTGCAGCGGTGAGGCTGCGCAGGACGCAACCTGCGGTGAGCCAGGTGATTCGCAAACTGGAGGCCTCGGTGGGTGAGACGCTCTTTGACCGAGCGGCGCGGGATGGGTCGCTGACCCCGGCCGGAGTGCTGTTGCGCGACTACGCATTGCGTTTGCTCGCCTTGCGCCGCGAAGCTTCCAGCGCGCTCGATGAGCTGAAAAGCCTGGAGCGGGGCAGGTTGCAACTGGCGGCCAATGAGTATACATGCCTGTATTTGTTGCAGGCCATCGACCTGTACAGGCGCGAGTTTCCCCACGTCAGCGTCACGGTACACCGAATGTTGGCCTCGCACATCCCTGACGAATTGAATCTGCGCACTTTTGAGCTGGGAATGATCTCCTACCGTCCTGATCCTGCGCAGTACCGCAGCATCGCGGTGTATGCCGACAGCGTAGCCCTCATTGTCAGCCCCGGTCATGCTCTGGCTGGGGCCAAGCGGGTTTCCATCAACGACTTGGGCGAAGAGGTCTTCATTGCTCACAACGTTGCTTCGCCGATGCGGCGACGGGTGATCGAAGCCTTTCAAAAATACCGCACGCCGCTCAATATGGGCATTGAACTGCCCACCATCGACGCCATCAAGCGGTTTGTGGCCATGGGCAATGGTGTGGCGCTTGTGCCCCACCTGACTGTGGCCAGGGAGCTGGAGGCAGGAAGCCTGGTGCGCGTACCGGTAGACGAACTGGAGGTCAAGCGCGTGCTCAGGCTGGTTTACCGGCGACAGGCGACACTTTCTTATGCGGCCAGAGCTTTTTTGCGCACTGTCAGGGCTCTGGCCCAGGAGCAGGGTCCGCCATTCCATTACCATGTGGAGCGGGCCGGCTAAGCAAACAGAATATTTTTGGCTAGACCCGAGAACCGTTTTGCCTCGGAAAAGCGGCTCTTTGCGGCGTTTTGCCCGGTGGAAAGCGCCCGTTTTCATCCCTTTGCGTCTAATGCCTCAGATCGTTCCCGGTCTCGCTTCTGTCATGGACCCGCTCCGGCCAGTTACAATGCTGAGAGTGGGGCCCGGCTCGAACCGGAGCACCGGAATCGACAAGCTCGTTGCCAGCCGGACGGTTGAGCAGTCGTGAGGATCAGGACCGAATGAAGAAGATCGCCTTAATTGCATTTATGCTGATCGTATGCGTGGCGGCAGGCAGCGCCCAGGAGAGCCGCCAGGATATCAGCCTTAGCGGCACGGGTATGATTGAGCCGTACATGGCTGGGGCCACCGACGTTCAGGTGAGCGCGAACCGCGCGTTTGGCGCAATGGTCAGCTACCGTTTCATGCTTACGCCCTCGAGCGCCTTCGAGGCCAACTACGGCATCACCTACCAGAACAAGATTCACTATGTGATCGGCAACACCAACCATTATGTGGTGCTGACCCGCACACAGGAGATGTCGGGTGCTTACGTACGCAGCTTCAACTTCCGCAAGTACAATCCCTTCATCGAGGCGGGCCCGGCCGCATTCATCTTCCTACCCATCCGCAACTCCGGCACCACCTCGCTGGACGTCAAGCAGCAGACCGACATCGGCGCCATCTACGGAGCCGGCATCGCTCGTGAGATCAGCCCGAGCTTCGACATTCGTGCCGAGTTCCGTGGCATGGTCACCAAGGTGCCCACCTTCGGTGATACCTCTCTCACCACCAATAAGTGGTACAACATCTACAATCCGGTGATCGGCGTGGCATACCACTTTTAGGAACTTGCTGATTGGCTCCGGCTTTGTGTCAGGGCACGGCTTTAGCCGTGCCAAACAAGGCGCATAAAACCTCGGGCTTCAGCCCCTGAGGGACGCTCCACTTACTACGCATCATTTGGAGAACCGCTGTAATCCAATAGTTTCCGCAGAATCACGAAGGGGATGGGCTGAGGCTCATCCCCTTCGTTTTCTTCAAACCCCGGTATTCACTCGCAAGAGGCACTTCCCAGCTTGCGCGTCAATGCCGCTGCGGAAGGACCTGCCAAATCGCGGGGTCTTCGTCACCCAGAACCCAGGAGCAGAAGCCTTCCAGCCCATTCTGTTGCACCAGGTCGTAACGCTCCTTGAAGGTGCGCTGATCGGTGAAGAAAACCCATTCGCGCAACTGATCTCGATAAAAGAAGAACCACGCGCTGCGGTCCTGCTCATCCCACTGAATATTGCTCTTGTAGGCCTCGGCAAGTTGCTCTGCGTTGAATGCGGTGATGGCGTCTGCGGTGGGGTGCATCCTCATCTTGTCGGAGGTGAGATCTTTGATGGGATCGCCGGTGTACCAGTGATAGCCATAGAGAGGAATTCCCAGAGAGAGCTTTTCCTTGGGGACGGTCTTGAGGGCATAGTTAAGATTTTCCACGGTCCACTGCCAGCCTGCGACGGGGCCGGGGGCAGTTCCGCTAGTGTGCTGATCGTAGGTCATCAGGCAGATGAGGTCCACGTATTTGGCCAGGGCCGCGATGTCATAAGCGCCTCGCCAGTCGGTGAACATCCACTTGGAATACCCGCCTTGGCCAGGGTAGCCGGGCGCATTGGGCACGGTGGCGATAGTCAGCTGCAATCCGGCCGCGTGCATCAATTCGGCTGACGACTTCACCAGCGCCGTCAACAAATCGCGATCGGTCCAGTCGATCTCTTCGAAGTCGAATTGGAACCCTGTGTAGCCGTTGAGTCGTGACTCGCGAATCATCGCCTCGTTCATGTGATTCTGGGCGGCGGCGCTGGTGAGCAGAGTGTGGAATTCCTTCTTGTTCATCAGAGAAACAATGGGCATCACTGGCAGTTTTTCGTCGTGTGCCCGCTTGAGTACGGCTGGGTCAGGAGCGCCGGTGACCAGCCCATTTTCGTCCACCTGATACCACGTAGGCACAAGCAGATCGATCTGCGAGGAGTGCGCCAGGAACGAACGGATGGAGTCCGGAGACCTTGTCATGTAAAAAAGCGCCACGGGCGGCGCGGCCGTCAGGCAGGGAACTGCCGTGAGAGAAAAGCAAATCAAGAAAAGTATTCGTTTCATCGTTTGTCTCCGATAGAAGCCTCATAGAGCGTGTTTCATAAACTCGCTGTGTGTCAGGACACGACTTCAGTCGTGCCGAAGGAGTCAGGAACAGAGGGCTTCAGCTCCTGAGGGATATTCCCTTGCTGGCCAGTGGGCATTCATGCAACGAGTTCCATAGCCAATATAGCCGCTCAGGGCGCAGCCGATGTATCCTCACTCCATGCCCGAGGAAATCTTCCCCACGCCCGCTGAATCCGCTACCGGTAACGATAACCTGCTGGATCACTCAGCCAGTTCCTATCTGCGTTCGGCGCGTCATCAGCCAGTGCAATGGCGTCCATGGGGCGAGGACGCCTTCGCAAGCGCCCAATCCGAAGACAAGCCGATTCTGCTCGACATCGGCGCCGTCTGGTGCCACTGGTGCCACGTGATGGACCGAGAGTCCTACGAGAACCCGGAGATCGCAGCGATTATCAACGAACATTTTGTGGCTGTGAAGGTGGACCGCGACGAGCGGCCCGACGTGGATGCGCGCTATCAAGCCGCTGTATCGGCCATCAGCGGGCAGGGCGGCTGGCCGCTAACAGCCTTTCTCACTCCAGATGGGCGGCCCTACTTTGGCGGCTCGTATTTTCCTCCGGATGATCGCTATGGACGGCCGGGCTTCGGACGTGTGCTCACGACCATGGCTCAGGTGTGGACCAAGCGCCGAGACGAGGCGCTTGAGTCTGCCGCCAGCGTCATGGCATCCATTGAGCACAACGAGTCTTTTTCCGGCCGCGGTGGGCAACTCTCGCTGGGTTTGGTGGATAAGATCGCCGGCTCGATTCTGGCGCAGTTCGATTCGCGCAACGGTGGTTTCGGATCCCAACCCAAGTTTCCTCACCCTTCAGCTCTCGACCTACTGCTTGAAGTGGGCATGAATCGCGGTAACCAGCAAGCTATTGATGCTTTCTCTACAACTCTCGAGAAGATGGCGCGGGGCGGCGTTTACGATCATCTGGCCGGCGGCTTTCATCGCTACAGCGTGGATGAACACTGGCGCGTTCCCCACTTCGAGAAGATGCTCTACGACAATACCGAGCTACTGCGCAACTATCTGCATGGCTACCAGAGTCTGGGACGCGAGAACTTTCTTCTCACCGCCAGAGAGATTGTGGACTGGCTGGAGGGAACGATGAGCGACCGCGAGCGCGGAGGCTTCTATGCCTCGCAGGATGCCGACATCAACCTGGACGACGACGGCGACTACTTCACCTGGACGCTGGCCGAGGCACGCGATGCGTTGCAGGCAGCGGGATTCTCCTTGGACGAGTCGCAGATTGCCCTGCGCTACTGGGGCGTCAGAGAACTGGGCGACATGCACCACAACCCGGCCAAGAACGTCCTCCACCTTGACCAGACCCTGGAGGAATTGGCGATCGAGACAGACCAGAACGTGGACCAACTGCGCCCGCTGATGGACGCGACGCGGCGCGCGCTTCTTGCGGCGCGCGCAGAGCGGCCTACGCCATTCATCGACCGCACACTCTACACGGGCTGGAACGCGATGGCGGTGACGGTTTGCCTGGAGACGGCCAGAGTACTCGGCAGGGATGCAACGCGCGAGTTTGCACTGCGCACGCTCGACCGGCTGCTTGGCAATACGGAAAATGGCGGAGCCTGGGACGGCGCCCAAAGTTTGGGCCACGTCATTGCTTATGGCGATCAAGGTGAGGAAGCGCAGCCGCCGGAAAAGGCGCCAGGCACGCTCGACGACTATGCCTTCACTGTTCATGCCTGCATGGATGCATGGTTTTCGACAGGCGAGATGAACTACTACCATGCGGCAGTCAAGCTTGCCGATGCGATGATCGCTCGCTTCCACGACTGGCAAGCGGGAGGGTTTTTTGACGCTGCTGCGCCCGCTGAAGGTTCCACGCCGCTGGGTGCGCTGGCTGCAAGGCGCAAGCCGCTGCAAGACACGCCCACCCCAGCCGGCAATCCTACCGCCGCTTCCGCTCTGCTGCGCCTTGAAGCTCTAAGCGGTCGCAGGGAATATCGCGAAATCGCCGAGGAGACGCTTGCCTCTTTTTCTGGAGTTGTGGAGCACCTAGCCCTCTATGCCGGCTCATACGGGCTGGCTCTGGAGCGGTTGTTGCTCGATCCGGTGCAAGTCGTGGTAATCGGTTCAGGCCCTCAGGCCGAGCGCCTCGAGGCGCGAGCCGTGGCCAGCTTTGCCGTGAACAAGACCGTGATGCGCATTGATCTGGACCGGCTTGTGCCTGGAGGCATACCCGAAGCACTGGCCGAAATCCTGTTTGAAGCTCCAATGCCAGCCGGAGCAGAAGCCTGGGCTATCATTTGCCGCGGACGCACCTGTCTCCCGCCAGTAACAGATGCTGAGGCGCTTGAGGAAGCGCTGAATAGCCCTGTTTAATGAACGGGATCCAGCAAACTGACGCCCGGATGAGCCTCGCTTAGCCAGCAAGGCAAAAGGTGGTGCCATTGCGCGCCCGTTATACCTTTAGTCATAAACGGCCGATAATACTTCTGTACTGCTTTGTTCAAGCGGCTGTGTTGCAAAAGGGAGTCATGGCGCGGTTTGGATCAGTCCGGGTTCTCGCCTGTTTGTTGGCTTTCTCAGCGGCTGCGCAGGCGCAGCAGTATGTCTTTCGCGCCTTTCGCCAGGCCGAAGGGCTCAATAACCTTGGAATCAGCTCGTTAGAGACAGACCGCAACGGCTTCCTGTGGATGGGCACGGAAAACGGTGTCTACCGCTTTCTTGGGTCAGGCTTTGAGCGGTATGGAGCCGAGCAGGGAATTACCGACCTCAATATCAGAGACGTAGTTTCTGATCCGAACGGCACCGTCTGGGTGGCCACCGATAGTGATTTGTATCGCTGGGTCGGCCAACGATTTCTGCCTGCCGGACGAGATCCAATTCACGTCGAAGGCCAGCGGCGCGTTGTTGTCGAAGACTCGCGCCATCTGCTGATTATTGAAAAAGGACATCTTTACCGGCTCGAGCATGATGCCGAAGGAAGAATGCTCTCTTTTCTGCCCCTGTTTCCTGACCATCTGCTGGCTTCTATGCCGGATATGGCCAACGTGAACAGCCTGAGCGTCGTACGGGAGCGGAATGGTGGTATTCGCTTCTGGGCCGGCTGCGGCCAAGGTCTCTGTTCATGGCTGGAGCGCGAGGCTGGGGCTGCCGGCGATTGGACAGCGCTGCAAGGAGCAGCGACCGGGGCTCCAGTTCAACTGCGCGACGGCGTGGTAACCGAATGGGGCGAGGACAAAGGTCTGGCCGCAGATCGTTGGGCGGCTGTTCTGCTGGATCACACCGGCGCTCTCTGGGCTGGAGGAGTCGCGCACGTGGCCGTCTTGCTGCCGGGCGCCTCTGGCTTTGTTGATCGCTCTATTCCCGGCTCCGAATCGCTGAGCCGATACAGCCACGCTCCGTTGATTGAGGACCCTGAGGGACGGGTCTTGGCGCCCGCCAAAGAGGGGATTGCCCGCTGGAATGGCGCCGCCTGGCAGATCATTGGCAAGGCAAACGGCATGGAGCGCGTGCCACGGATTGTGGATATGACCTTTGACGCGGCCGGCGACCTTTGGTTTGGGAGCCGGGGAGATGGACTCTACGAGTGGGCCGGTTACGAGGATTGGGAAGGGTGGGGTGATCAGCAGAACCTTCCTTCCGCAAACATCTGGGCGATTAAGGTTGCCAGCGCGGATCGTGTTTTCGTGGGGACAGATCGTGGTCCCGCATGGATCAATCCGCACAATGGTTCCTCAGGCCCGCTGACAGAAGGGCAACACTGGGCCTATGGTCAGATGGGTGGAATGGTTGTCGATCGTGACGGTTCCTTGCTGGCGGGAACATTTTCGGGAGCCATTCTCCGCATTAATCCCAAGACAGGTCACGCCGTTCAAACGGCGAAAGTGCCTGCCCGCATCATTAACGCCATCCGGGATTCCTCCGGGCGCGTTTTTTTCCAGACACTGGATGGTCTCTATATCCGCGAAGCCGGGGCCCCCGACGACCGGTCTTCGTCGCTGGGGTGGAAAGCCAAGGGTTCTCCGGCAGCGTTGCCCAGGGTCAAGGCAGTGGATGCGTTGCTGGGAGATTCCAGCAGGATTCTGGGAGGCTGCGAGTCGCCTGGCGGCGATCTTTGGTTCTTGGGCAACAATCGGCTGGTTCGCTTCAAGGACGGCGTTTGGACTGCCCCGCCGATTGATGGACTCTCCGGGATGCGCGGTGCACTGGCGGCCGTTGCTTGCGCGCCTGACGGGGCGATCTGGGTTACCGGCGATCAGACCGGCACCTGGCGTCTGACAGCGGACAAAGATAAGATGCGGGCCTGGCAACTGGAGCTCCCCTCCGACTTGCGCATTCTCACTCCCCTGGCAATCCTGGTGGACCGTCGCGGATGGGTGTGGCTGGGATCCGATATGGGCCTCTTGGTTTGGAACGGCCATAACTGGCGCCAGATTACCGAGGAAAGCGGTCTGATATGGAACGATGTCAATCAAGGGATGATGCGGGAGGCTCCCGACGGTTCGTTATGGATTGGGACCAGTGGCGGAATTAGTCACCTGCTATATCCCGAGCGTGCTTTCAACACAATCCCGTTGACCGTTTTCCTTACTGAGTTCCAACGCGGCGAGAAGAATTACCTCGGAGCTCGAGAGATTACCATGTCGTGGGCCGGTTCGCCCCTTATCTTACGTATATCCTCGCCCACCATGCGCAATCGAAGCGAACTGTCCTTGAAGATTCGGATGGCGGGGTATCAGTCAGAGTGGATGGACACTCACACTGGCAACGCGACCTTTCCACGGTTGCCTCCTGGGTCATTTACTTTTATGGCCATGGCCTGCAATGCAGGCTTGAATGGATGCTCTGTTCCTGTGAAGGTTGACATCAAGGTTCTACCGCCATGGTGGAGAACCGACTGGTTCTACGGACTGTGCATCGTCGCCTCTATGTTTTTGCTGGCTGGCTCCGGTCGTCTTTATGTCCGGAATCTGCGAGCAAGAAGCCGGCACTTGGAGACGCTGGTTCAGGAGCGAACCAAGGAACTGGAAGCCAGCCGCGAGCAATTGCGTATCCAGGCGACCCACGACGGGCTCACCGGAATGTTGAACCGTATGGCCATATTGCGTGCTCTTACAGCGGAAATGGATCGTGTTCTACGGGAAAAACGTACTGTGGTTGTAGCACTGATCGATCTGGACCACTTCAAGCGCATTAACGATCACTACGGGCACCTGGCAGGCGATGAGGCGCTGCGCTGGTTTGCCGCCGCGGTAGGAGCCGCCATCCGTCCCTACGATCGTGCCGGCCGGTACGGCGGCGAAGAGTTTCTGCTGGTTTTGACTGAAGTACCGCGCGAGGCTGTCGAGCAGAGATTGGTTAGCCTTCAGAACTCGATCTCCAACCTGGCGGTCAGCGCGCGCGGCTCCGAGTTTACGCTCAACTGCAGTATGGGCGCGACCGTCTTCGAACCATCCAATAATCCCGCAACTGTCGAGTCGCTGCTTGCGATTGCCGATGAGGCTTTGTATGCTGCCAAGGCCGCAGGCCGCAATAGAGTTGTCTTCCGCCAAACGGGCTCCCCGGATTCTCACCAGCAATCGCTTGAGACCCTCCTGTAAACATGCCGCAATAAAAAGGAAATAGGGAGCATGGGACAGGGAACTGAAGTCATAAGTAATATCTCTACTTCTTGAAGGGTCTTCGCAGACCATTACTAGCCCGCAGACTTTCGATGCAGCGACTTGCTGCCTCCTAGTCCCTAGTCCCTGGTTCTTGGCTTTTTGTCCCTGCTCCCAAATCTTCATTCAACCTGAATATGCGGTTGGGGTCGCCGGGAAGCAGTGCCTGCTTTTCGAGCGCCAGCCGAACACGGCGGCGAAACTCTCGCACAGGGGCGTATTGCTGCGTGGCCAGCGTCTTGAAGACCACCGGGAAAATCAGCTCCGAGCCTTTGATTGCATCCACACCCAGAATTTGGGGGTCGTCCACAAAAACCGCCCTGAACTCCGCGCTATTGCGGATCTCCATAGCAATGCTCTTCAACAACTCCAGCACCTTGTCGGGGTTGGCGGAATAATCCACGCTCACGTTGACGGTGGCCACCGAGTAACCCACGCTCAGGTTGGCCACGGCGGTGATCTGCGAATTGGGAATAATGTACAGCGTCCCATCGCTGTCGCGGACCGTGGTTTTACGGAGGGTCATCGCTTCCACAGTTCCAGTCATACCCGCCAGGCGCACCGTGTCTCCTACGCTGAATTGGTCTTCGACAAGGATCAGCATACCGTTGAGCATATCGCGAACAATATTCTGCGCGGCCAGGCCGATAGCCACTCCGGCCACTCCGGCTGAGGCCAGTAGCGGGGCAAGATTAACCCCGAAGGCGTCCAAGATCTGTAATCCGGCAATTAACCCGATGATTGCCAGGCCCGTCGCGTGAATCACCCCGGAGAGAGTCTTCACCTGCGAGACACGGGCCGGCTCAGCCGCGTGCTGCTCAGCCACGTGAATCATTCTGGCCGTCAACAGACGCAGCAGCCGTGTGAGAATAAAGGCGATGATTGCAATGACAAGCAGGTGCGGCAGCTTGGTGTGGATGAATTCCTGAGCATCCACGGCCCATTCGTCCAGCACTTTGCCCAGAAACCGCTCCTCCGCGAAAATGCCCGTCCTTGCCGCTAAACAAAAGGGATGCATGAGGAAACTCCTGTTTCTAGATTAGATTGCCAGAAGCGTTCAGGTTGTTACAATCATGGATGTAAGTTGAATTTCCCCGCTAGTGATAAAACAGGCTTTTTGAGGAGTAAAGGAAATGGAACTGGTAGCTTCCAGCGTCCGGGAGTCAGTGTCGGCAGGCGCCGGCAGCCTCGGTCCTCGGCAATTGGTTGAAATCTACCGGCTGATGCTTCTTTCCCGCCGCGTGGACGACCGCGAGATACTGCTCAAACGGCAGCAGAAGATCTACTTTCAGATCTCCGGCGCCGGTCACGAGGCGCTGGGGGTGGGTGCGGCGCTGGCCCTGCGTCCCGGTTACGACTGGTTTTTCCCTTACTATCGCGATCGTGCGCTGTGCCTGACGCTGGGTTTTACGCCGGCAGACATGCTGCTGCAGGCTGTGGGTGCGGCCACCGACCCAGCCAGTGGCGGACGCCAGATGCCAGCACACTATGGCAGCCGCGCGCTGAATATTGTGAGCGTCTCTGCCTCTACTAGTACCCAGCTTCTTCACGCCGTGGGTTGCGCTGAGGCTGGCCGCTATTTCAGCGAGCATCCCGAGGCAGCAGCCTCTGCTGTGGGTGATTACCGTGCCTTCCGCGACGTGACCTTCCATGGCGATGAGGTGGCCTATGCCTCGGTGGGCGAGGGTTCAACCTCTCAGGGAGAGTTCTGGGAGGCGATGAACACCGCCTCCAACAAGAAGTTGCCCGTAATTTTCTGCGTGCAAGACAACGGCTACGCCATCAGCACGCCGGTTGAGGTGAGTATGCCGGGCGGCAACATCTCCCGCCTCGTGGCCAATTTTCCCAACTTCCACTTTGTCGAAGTGGACGGAACCGATGCAGAGGCCAGTTTCCATGCCTTTCAAGCCGCTGTGGCATACTGCCGCTCCGGCCGCGGGCCCGCCTTTGTCCACGGACACTGCGTGCGCGCTTACTCACATTCGCTCTCTGACGACGACCGCCTCTACCGCACTCAGGCTGAGCGCGAGGCCGACGCGCTCCGCGACCCATTAGCCAAGATGCAGATGCGCCTGCTGCGCGAAGGCATCCTGACCGCCGAAGAAATCACCGCATTGGAGCAGTCGCTGGACCAGGAAGTCGCCGAGGCCGCTGAACTCGCACTTCAAGCGCCCCTGCCCGTGGTCGAGGGAGTTACCCACCACGTTTGCTCCGAAGATCTAGACCCCACCAGTTCAACCTTTGCCACTGAGGTCGCGGCCGCTCCGGGAACAATGGCGGGAGGCAAGGCTGGCAGCGCTCCGAGCGTCGAGCCGCGCACTATGGCAGACCTCATCAACGCCTGCCTCCACGATGAAATGCGGCGCGATCCCCGCATCGTCGTCTTCGGTCAGGACGTGGCTGACGCCAGTCGCGAAGCTGCCCTGGCCGAGGTCAAGGGGAAGGGCGGCGTTTTCAAGCTCACCGCCGGCCTGCAATCCGAGTTCGGCTCCGACCGGGTCTTCAACTCGCCGTTGGCCGAAGCTAACATCGTCGGCCGAGCCATCGGCTACGCAGTGCGCGGCATGAAGCCTGTGGCCGAGATCCAGTTTTTCGATTACATCTGGCCCGCATTTCACCAGATTCACAATGAACTGGCGCTGATGCGCTGGCGCTCCAACGGCCAGTGGGCCTGCCCGTTAGTGCTGCGCGTGCCCATCGGCGGCTACCTGACCGGCGGCGCAATCTATCACTCGCAATCCGGAGAGAGTTTGTTCACGCACATTCCCGGCCTGCGCGTCGTCTTTCCCTCAAACGCGCTCGACGCCAACGGCCTGCTGCGCACCGCCATTCGCTGCGACGACCCGGTGCTCTTTCTCGAGCACAAACGCCTCTATCGCGAGACGCACGATCGCGCGCCTTATCCCGGCCCGGAGTTCGCCATCCCCTTCGGAAAGGCGAGAATCGTGCGTGCCGGCGCTGACCTCACGCTTATTACCTATGGCGCTCTAGTACCGCGCTCTTTGCAGGCCGCCGAACGCGCCAAGCGAGAGCACAACATCGATACGGAAATCATCGACCTGCGGACACTGAATCCCTATGACTGGGAGGCCATCGCCGAGTCGGTCAAAAAGACCAGCCGCGTAATCGTGGCCCACGAGGACATGCTCAGTTGGGGTTACGGCGCGGAGATCGCTGCCCGCATCGGAGATGAATTGTTTGACTATCTCGACGCCCCGGTCCGCCGCGTCGGCGCTCTCGACACCTTCGTCGCCTACCAGCCGATTCTGGAAGACGCCACCCTGCCCCAGCCAGAGACGATTCTTAATGCCATAGTGGATTTGAGGGCGTATTGAAGTGGCAATTTAGCGTCAAGAACGCGCTTCTTTGGGAGCAATATGTGCTCAAAACGGGACTGAAGCGGCTCGAAACTGCAATGTTTGTTCACCGATCAGTCGTGCCCAGAGCGCAGCGCAAAACCCTCGAAATGTCTCATGATGAGCAAGGCCTCGATTCGGTCCACGAAATCCATTGCGATCATCGTTGCAACCAGCGCCATTTCGCCGCAGAAATAGACGTGCACCCCCAGGCCGGTCGCCATCCATCGCACGTGGGAAGATAGCAGCGCGCCATCGATCCAGTCACCAACCACGGGCACGTGTTGCATTCTTATGCCCCAGAACAAAAAATCAGGAACTACGCAGAGGAGTGCGAGATAGATGCCGCCGACAAACGCAATCCTGGTCACAATATTTCCGATGAACTCCTCGGTTCTAAGCCCCGGCCTGATACCTGGGATGAAGTTTCCGCGCTTGATCAGATCCTCTGCAAATTCTTTTGGGTTGAAAAGGCTCCAAACATACAGAAGACTGAGAATAATGAGAAGGACTGGCAGGAGCAAGTAATAGAGGGGCTCGCCGGCCTGGGTGGCTTCGAGGGCGGACATCATCCATTTACTCCGAACTGTCCCAAACAGCTCGATCAACGCCATCGGGGACGTCATGAGCACTAAGGCGACGATCATAAGTTTGGCTCCTCCCGGGTTTATGGCGAGGGGCATATGGGGAGATTGACCGCCCATCATCCTGCGACCCACTATCCTTTTTTCTGATTGGATTGGTATCCGCCGTTCAGATCGCTGCACCAAGACGATGAGCATAATGCTAACCACTATCACCGCGATGACGAAAAACAGCGTAATCAAGCTCCATGCGTGCGTGTCAGCTAGTTTGCCATATATGGTTGCGATGGCTTCCGGTAACTTTGTGACGATTCCCATGAAGATAAGCATTGAAGATCCGTCACCAATTCCGCGCTCGGTAATTTGTTCGCTTATCCAAGAGATTAGTGCCGACCCGGCGGTCAGAGAAATGGTAGCCATGACCACGAAATTGAATTTGGAAACGATAACGACACCGGGGTGCGCGAAGATGAGTCGCTGACTAGCCCACAAGGAGAATAAAAAGGTTAGGACGACAGCTACCCAAAGGTTCCAGTGAGCAATCTTGCGACGGCCGAGTTCGCCTTCAACACGCGCTCTCCTGAGCCTGGGATGCACTAGCGTGCCCATCAGTACGATGAGGCTCGCTTGAATACTGGCAAGTCCACCGAGAGCAAAAATCGATAGGCTTTTGATATTCCCGGCGGCAATCGTATCGATAAACCCGAGCGCCGAATTCGAAGTTCCGCTCCAAAGGGAGTCCCACACGCGGATATCAACGCCTGGGATCGGGATGTAACGACCAAGCCGGTATACGGCCAGCATGAACAGCGTGAACAACAGTCGGCTCCGTACGCTCCGAACCCTGAAAATATTCAGGAAGCTTTCCGCGTCGAACATTGCGTTTCCTCTGCTCAATACATTTCGTCCGGTGCCCCATCCTTTTCGCGCCCTTTGCGAAAAGGGTGGAAAACTGCGAATCTCAACTGCTCAAGTCCCTATTCCCTAGTCCCTATCTTTCCCCCGGCGGCAGCTTGCAGCAATCCCCTGCGGCGACTGGCTCATTAGCGCCCGCATCCAGCGTCACCTTCCAGTTCCCGTCCGCCTGCTTCCGCCAGATGGTGATATACCGCCCGGTGACGGTCACGGGATTTCCGTTCACGTCCTTGCTGTGGCCCTCGAAGTGGCCCCATGTGTAGCCCATGTCTCCGGATGGCCCCATCTGGGCATCGGTTGGCGTCCACGTCAGTTGATAGACCTTGGGATCCCAGTTGGCAGATTTCTGAATCGCCACACGGCCAATCAGCGGCGCGGCCCCGTTGCCAAGCGCCACGCCGTCTGCGGCAAACCAATCGGCAAAGGCCGCTCCCCCGCGCGCCAGCACGTCTTTGGCAAACCGCGCCTCCAAATCGAAGAGCAGTATCTTGCCTGGGTTCATCGTTGCATCTGTCAGCGGATTAGGCGCAGCCTGCGCGTTCGCATCCGGGAACGCCAACTGCCCCTGAGCCAACTGCGGAGCCAACCCCAACCCCGCGGCCAGCACCGCCGCACAAAGAAAAACTCTCCAGCTTCCAGCCATCTTTCGGCCCTCCCACGACTCATAAAGGTCTATCTGCCCATCCTACAACGAGGGGTTCGAGTGTGTGCGAAGATGAGTGCGCCGTTACTTCCTAGTTTGTTCCTGGCAGTGGCACGGTCAAAAGAATGTTGGAGTCCGGCATTACAAGGTATGCGACATGGCGCTGGAATCGACTGCGATGGCTGTGACAGGCGACGGCGTCGTCTCCGATACGAGTACAATCTTCCCTGTAATATCCGTGATGGTGAACCCTGTCGGCGTGGCTGTGACCACCGCCCATCCGTCCTGTATGACTAACGGTGGTGCGCCGACCTGGTTTATGTTTAACAGATTCCCGCCCCCGCGCCTCCCGCTCGCGAGAGTTGCCGTATAGGCTCGAACCGTTCCATACGTTCCTACGCTCGATACCATATTCGATGCGACTGGGGCGTAGACGCCGCCTGTCTGGACGGTGCTGGGATTGATCTCGTCCGCATACACATTTCCGCTCGTGTCGACAGTTGTTGCAACTAATTGGGTCACTGAATCGCTGTATCCAAGGGCAATAATCGATTTTCCGGTGACCGGCTGCGTCGCAATAACGCTCATGGTCTGCGTATTGATCCCGGTGAGGAAACCTGCACCGCCAACCCACAGGGTACCGGCAGACGTCAGTGCAACAGAGGTTGGCTGCGCACCTACGGCAATTGTCGCTGTTACTGTCCCGGCTGTCAGGTTTACTTGAGTGACGGTGCCATCCGTGTAGTTGGCCACATAGGCGGTGCTGCCATCGGACGAAACGGCAAGGGCCACCGGTTGATTCCCGACTGTAATCGTGGACAGTGCCACGTCGTTGACGATGTCGAGGATGCTGATGGTGTTGCTTCCAGAATTCGCGACGACCGCGCGGGTGGTTCCTGAATAGACATCACTATCTCTATCGCAATCGTCGCTGGATCTCACATTGATCGATCCAGACTGATAAGCCGCGACAGCAGTCGGATTCGCGCCAACACTGACCGGCGTTCCATCGATGAGAACCTGATTTGTCGAATACAAGGAAACAACAGGGAACGTGAAATACGACGACCCACTCGTCCCGACGTCGCCCCTATCGCATCTGTCTTCATATTCGTATGTATCCGTTTGCGCGCCCACAGACACGCCAAAAGGATTGCCTGGTATTGTCGTGCTTTGCGCGATGGAAAGATAGTTTGTACCGACAGCAGAAATCCCCGGGGCGCTGCTTGTTTGGTTCGCCACGGCCACTGAATATCCGTTCTGTTGAAGAGAAGACGGAAAAGGAAACGTCGCTTGCGTGCCATCGCTACTCACACTCGTTGCTGTTTCGGAGGCTACCAAAGTCGCGGTGCCGTCGTAAACAAACAGCTCTGGCATACCATATGTCGTTATAAAAGGTGCCCTCCCTGTCAATGTCAATGTCTGCGGAAGCTGTCCAAGGATAGCGAACCTCGTTGACGCGGGCGGAATATCATTTGTTAGGCAATCGCCTTCTGCACCACTTGTTAGAGCTACCTCTTCATTCAGAATCTGATATGTCCAATATGAGTTGGATGGCTCATTACTTATATATGCATATTGTAAATTTTTGTCCCCACAATAAAAATTCAGTTGATAATCAATCGTCCAATATGCGGGTGCCTCGCCATAGCAAACCCAATAGTAGTTATTGCTCAGCTGATAATCAGTTGGCTCGTTGCATCCCTGGTCTTGCCCGAGGCTATTCGCATATCCTTCATATCCGCTATATGATTGCACCGTCCCATAAGGCGTCTCATTTCCAATTGTCCCGGTAAATACCCCTGAGACGAATGCGCCTGGTATGAACCGGGGCGGCGAGAGCAACCCGCTTGCAAACTGAGTCCGCTCAGCTGTCGATACTGCAAACCCTCCTGCCGGGGAAGGGGACAAAAGTTTACATCCGTTAAGTGCAAGAAGCGAGGAAAGGAACATACACAGGACGATATAGCGTCGATAGTTCATTGGTTGCTCCGATTCAGATTTCAGATCCGGAAAACGTTGAACAAACGATTAAAAATCTCTGTGACTTCAGAGCGAGAATGGTTTGCAGAGAATTGTTCTAAGCGCACACGGACTGGCGGATTGATTGCTGCAACGAAAGTTTTGGGAGCAGAATCCGGAGTTGGCGCGAGGGGTCTGCCTACATTTTCAATCATCATTTCAAGAACAAAAACCGCCTCGCCTGGATTACAGTAATTACCGTTCTCCTTCTGAGAAATCATTGCGGGCAAGGAGCTTTCGAACGCGATTCGATTGCTATGAACTGCATCTATGTTCGCAGCCAAGGAGTTTGGCGCTCCGATTTCCGTCATCAACGCGTTGAATGCTTGCGCAATATCTGCTTCGGGGATGAGCTTGCGTTTTCCATTCCGCGCCATGAACTCCGCCCGCGCTAGCCGATCCGTTAGGGAGGCTGCGGTCGCTGGACCAGCGCTATTGCCCACAAGCATTCGAACCAAGTCCTGGCTGTATGCATGAATCCCAGCAATATCGTTGGCCTTTGCCTCTTTATTGAGCATATCCATCATGTTCGGGGGCTGCGGCGAAGGCTGTGAGGCAGCTTGCACAGGGAAGAGGGCCAGTCCTATAACAAGCGAAACGGCTAAACATTTCAATGCATTCAGGTTGCACCTCCACAATTCGCCCAAAGTTTTTCATAAGGCATTGGGTACGTCAAGTTAAAATACGCGTACCCAGTGACGAAAGCGCATTTCTTCCCCATCCCAATGCCGGGCAAAATCCCGGCCTACCAGTCGCCCCTCCTGCAGCGTCTAACCCTTCAGCGCCCGAATCCGCTTGGTTGGTATACTGTCTGTTAGCAACGTTGCTTTCGACGGCCCCGGCGTGTTGGGGCTTTTTTACTTGTCTGCCAGGCCTTTTTCGGAGGAGGGAAAACCATGGGAACACTGCTGGAATCAATTCACTCGCCCGCCGATCTGAAGCGCCTGAACTTCGCGCAGATGGCGGAGCTGGCCGAGGAGATTCGCGAGTTCCTGATTCAGACGCTCTCCAAGACCGGCGGCCACCTGGGGCCGAACCTGGGAGTGGTCGAGCTCACCCTTGCACTGCACACGGTATTCAACACTCCCGAAGACAAGCTGCTATTCGACGTCAGCCACCAGGCATACATCCATAAAATGCTCACCGGGCGTCTGGACCGCATGGATACGATCCGCCAGCCGGGCGGTCTCAACGGCTTCATGCTGCGCACCGAAAGCGAGCACGACTGCTACGGCGCGGGGCACGCGGGCACGGCCCTCTCTGCCGCGCTGGGCATGGCTGTGGCGCGCGATCTGGCTGGCGGCAAGGAACACGTAATCGCTGTTGCCGGCGACGGAGCTTTTACTAACGGGATAACCTTCGAGGCTCTCAACAATATCCCCGACCAGACCAAGCGCCTGATCGTGGTGCTCAACGACAATGAGTGGTCGATCGACCGCAATGTCGGCGCCATCGCCCGCTACTTTCACAGAATCGTCACCAACGAACATTACAAGAGTCTTCACGACCAGGCCCACCGCATCATCGAGAAAATCGGCGGCAAGACGGCCATCGAAATGACGCGCCGCGCGGAAGAGGCCGCCAAGAGCATGTTATGGCCCTCCATCCTCTTCGAGGAGTTTGGCCTGCATTACTACGGCCCACTTGACGGGCATAACATTCCCCTGCTCGTGGAGACTTTCAAGTTTCTCAAGGCGGAGGACCACCCCGTGCTGCTCCACGTCCTGACGCAAAAGGGACGCGGCTATCAGCCGGCGCTGGACAAGCAAAAGAAGTTTCACGGCCTCGGCCCTTATGACCCGGAGACCGGCGAAACCAAGCCGGCCGGCCAGCTCACTTACGCCGAGACCTTCGCAACTGTGCTGACGCAACTGGCTGACAAGGACGAACGGATTGTGGCCATCACGGCCGCCATGCCCAGCGGCACCGGACTCGATCTCTTCCGTCCGCATCACCCTAAGCGCTATTTTGACGTGGGCATCGCCGAAGGTCATGCGGTGGTCTTCGCCGCCGGAATGGCCACGCGCGGCTTCCGGCCCGTCTGCGCTATTTACTCGACCTTCCTGCAGCGCTCCGTCGACCCCATCATTCACGACGTGGCCCTGCAAAAGCTGCCCGTACTCTTCTGCATGGACCGCGCCGGGCTTTCCGGCGACGATGGTCCTACGCATCACGGCCTCTTCGACATCGCCTACCTGCGCAGTGTTCCGGGTCTGGTCCTGATGGCTCCCAAGGATGAGGACGAGCTAGCCGACATGATGATGACCGCATTCCAGCTTCCGGGACCGAGCGCCATCCGCTACCCGCGCGGTGTTGGCCCTGGCACGGCGCGCAAGCGCGAGCCGGAATTGATTTCCGTCGGCAAGGCCGAAGTGCTCAAAGACGGCTCTGACGTGGCGATTCTCGGCCTGGGGAACATCATGCCCCTGGCTGCGGAGCTGGCCGCTCGTTTGGAGCGCGACGGCTACTCCGCCGCGGTCATCAATCCCCGCTTCATCAAGCCGCTGGACCGCGAAATGCTTGCCGAGTACGCTGGCCGCGTGGCAGCTTTTGTCACCTTCGAGGATCACGTGAAGATGGGCGGCTTCGGCTCCGCTGTCATCGAAGCCCTTGCCGAACTTGGCAGCGCGGTCCCGGTCGTCCTCATTGGCTGGCCTGACAATTTCATCGAGCACGGCAAGGTGGACGACCTGCGCTCGAAGTACGGGCTCACGGTTGAAGAGGCTCAGGCGCAGGTGTTGCCTCTGCTCACTCGCCGCCAGCATCCGACGCTGGTGGCCAGCTAGCTCCAGCGCTACCTCCTTATCGAGCCGTTGTAGAATCCTGTTGTATGCTCCGATTGATCACGGCCGCCGCTTCCATCGCGTTGCTTTCGCTGTTTGCGCTCGCCCAGCAAAAGGAGACTCCTGTGACTCATCATGCGCGTGGTACGTTCACGGTGAATGTTCAGCCGCTCACTCCGCCGCCGGCCGAGGGGCTTGGCCGTTTCTCCATCGATAAGCAGATCCACGGCGATCTGGAAGCCACAACCAAGGGCGAGATGATCTCAGGCGGCGATCCGAAGCAGGGGATGGCCGGGTATGTTGCCATTGAGATTGTCACCGGCGTTCTCGGCGGAAGGCATGGCAGCTTTGCTCTGCAGCACTCGGCCACAATGGACCAGAATGGGGCGAAGATGACGGTGGTTGTCGTTCCCGGCTCCGGAACTGGGGAGTTGAAGGGGATCGCGGGGATTTTTACGATTCACGTTGACAAGGGGCAGCACAGCTACGATTTTGATTACACGCTTCCCGAGTAGGCCCGAAGAAGCTTCTAAGGCACTCAACCTTCACCGCAATAACCTTGAGAACGCCCATCAAAACAGCGCGGCCTCTCCAACCAGGAGAGGCCGCGCGCCATCCAACAGGAAAGCAAGCTTACCTGTGGTACCGACCATAGTATCGGCCGCCGAACCGAACAACCGGTCCGCCGCCCCGCACACCTCGGAACTCCCAGCGTCCCGGATACCAATAGCCATGAGCTCGGTAACCGCCTACCCAGAAGTAACCCGGTCCGGGACAGGGCGCGACATAAGCCACGGGGGCCACCGGCCCGCGCACGTAAACTCCAAACTCGGCAGCCTGGGCTGTTGTTGCTCCCGCGCCCAATCCGGCGGCCACTATAGCTGCTCCAAGCATCCAATTTCTCATGCTGCTCATAACTCCTCCGTCCCTGCCGGCATCAATCTGTAACTCCGGCTCGGCATCTTTCCGATTGAGGCTTGGCTCTTGCTGCCTCTCGGTTACGCCGCTTATGTCATGTTCAACAGCGAACGCGGAGAAAGGTTGCGCCCACGATGAAAAATAAACCTCCGCAACTTTTGCGAAAATTGGGGTTGATAACTCGACCCCCGAAGAGGATCTTCGTCGGCGGTGGAGCACTTTCTGAATCAGCGGACGCATACTCGGTATTCTCTAAATGGACGCCAGGTGCCCCATCCATTCCGCAGTCTTATCGCGGAATGGGTGGGATACCACGAACTCCAACCTATTTCGAACAGAGCATCATCTATGCCAGGCCCTCGCAAATGTTAAAGTAAAGTTTCAACCTCTATGTTTACTACCTCTCAGCACGCGCACTTCATCGGCATCGGCGGCATCGGCATGAGCGGCATCGCCGAGATTCTGCTCAATCTCGATATGAAGGTTTCTGGTTCAGATCTGCGCCGTGGCCCTGTCACCGATCGCCTCGCTCAATTGGGCGCCACCATCTACGAGGGCCACAACGCCGCCAACATTGCCGGTGCCACGGTCGTAGTCACCAGCTCCGCCGTCTCCCCGAGCAACCCCGAAGTGCTGGAGGCGCGCGCTCACAAGATCCCCGTCATTCAGCGCGCCGAGATGCTGGCTGAGTTGATGCGTTTGAAGTACGGCATCGCCATCGCCGGAATGCACGGCAAAACGACGACCACTTCCATGGTGGCTTCGGTTCTGGCCGCCGGCGGGCTGGACCCGACGGTCGTGGTCGGCGGGCGCGTGGACGCCCTCGGCTCCAACGCCAAGCTCGGCAGCTCGCAGTACCTCGTCGCTGAAGCCGATGAGAGCGACCGTTCCTTTCTCAAGCTTTCGCCGATCCTGGCCGTAGTCACAAATCTCGACCGCGAGCATATGGACTGTTACCGCGACATGGCAGACGTCGAGCATGCCTTTCTCACATTCATTGACAAGCTGCCGTTCTACGGCGCGGTGACCGCCTGCGTGGATAATGCGCTGCTGGCCGCCATCCTGCCTCGCGCGCAACGCCGCGTCTTCACCTATGGTGTTGCTGCCGATGCCGATTACCGTCTCGAGTTTCTCGATGCAAAAAAGGACAGCTTTGCGGCAGGGCAGGGAAGTTTTGCCCGTTTCCAGGTGGTGACCGCTCACGAACAGCTCGGGCCTTTTGAATTGCATGTGCCCGGCCACCACAACATACTCAACGCCACGGCAGCGGTGGCTATCGCCCACCAGCTAGGGATAGATCCAGGGAAAATCGCCGAGGGGCTGAGCCACTTTCGCGGAGTGGACCGGCGCTTCCAGTTGCGCGGCACTGCGCGCGGCGTCACTGTCGTGGACGACTACGGCCACCACCCCACAGAGATTCGCGCCACCCTGGCCGCTGCCCGCGAATGTGGTTACGGAAAGATCCATGTCGTCTTCCAGCCGCATCGCTTCTCCCGAACGCTCGATCTCATGGACCAGTTCGTTGGTGCATTCACAGATGCTGACACGGTCATCGTGCTGCCCATCTACGCTGCCAGCGAGCAGCCAATCCCCGGAGTGACCGCCGAGCGATTGGCCGCAAAGATTGAAGGCCCGCGTGTCCAGTACGCCGCGGATTTCCCCGCCGCCGTAGCTGCGGTTGCCGCCCAGACCGAAAAAGGCGACCTGATCCTTACCCTCGGTGCCGGCAATGTCAGCCAGTTGGGCCCGCAGATTCTGGCTGCATTTGAAAAGAAGTGACAGAACCGCCGAGACAAAATTGTCACGTTTCCCCTCGGCTTCACCCGTAACAATACGGGTTCCCCTTGGTGTCCTATCCCAAAAAGCTGGTGTACCGAAGGTTATAGTGAAATCTGGCGACTCTCACGACCTTGCTCAGGCGTGACGACACTAAGCAGTAACAGAACCCGTTCCCTCGCATGGGAAGACGAAACGCCCGCGGAGCCCCGCTTCCGGCGCGTGCAGCAGGTTGCGCCTCCTTCAGGGCGCTCACAGGCTGGCATGGTACCGGAAATGGAAGACCCAGACGGCGATGATCCCTCGCGCCCGGGCCCAAGCGGCGATTGGCCACATGGGGGCTCGTCGAAAAAGGACTCGCAGCGCAGCCACTGGTGGCGTCCTGCAAGTACGGCCGGCCGCGTGCTGTTGTTGTTGGCTGTTCTGGCCATTCTGGGCACCCTCGGCACATCAGCTTACCTTCTCAAAACCTGGCTGGGCCGCGACGGGCGCTTCCGCATCGAAGGGGCAAGCAATATCAAAGCCACGGGGCTAACCGAAGTCAGCCGCGCTGAGATGCTGCCGGTCTTCGGCGAAGACATCGGGCGCAACATCTTTTTCGTTCCCCTGAGCGAACGGCGCCGGCAACTGGAAGAAATTCCCTGGATCCAAAGCGCCACGGTGATGCGCCTGCTCCCTGACCAGATTCACGTCACGGTAGTGGAGCGCCAGCCGGTGGCCTTTACCCGCCAAGGGCAACAGATCGGCCTGGTTGACGCCAATGGGATTCTTCTCACCATGCCGGCCGCCATGATGGCCCAGCACCATTACTCGTTCCCGGTGGTCACGGGAATCGGTGCCAATGACCCATTGCCTGCTCGCAAGGCGCGCATGGCAGTCTATCAGCGCTTGCTGGCCGACCTGGACGCCAGTGGTCAAAAACTCTCCACGCAGATATCTGAGGTCGATCTGACCGATCCCGAAGATGCCCGCGTAATCATGCAGGACGACACCACTCTGCTGCACTTCGGTCAGGACCAGTTTATCGAGCGTTACGAGCGCTACAAGGCGCACATTGCCGAATGGCGTCAGCAGTACCCGAGGTTAGCGGCCGTTGATCTGCGCTACACCCAGCAGGTAGTGCTGGAGATGGCCGCCGGCACTGACGTGGCGCAAGCGGCGGCCGACGAGCAAACGGCGGCGAATGCGGCGCAAGAGAAGCAACCGTCTCTTACGGCTGCTGATCACGGAAATGATGCGGGTAAAGCTCCTGCAAAACATGCCTCCGGGACGAAAGCGCTTAGCCAAAAATCGCTGACCAAGTCGTCCCGATCTGCCGCCAAATTGAAGCCGGGCAAGCCGGGTGCAAAGCCGGTCGCCAATGGTTCAGCGAAGCCAAAGACAGCAGCCGCGAAGAGCAAAGCTGCAAAGGTCAAGGCCGTCAAGGCCAAAGCGAACGAAAAGAAGCGCGCGGATGCCAGACGCGCCGCGCTCAGCTTGAACAGGCAAAAGACCGCCCCAACCAATCATTCGGCAGCGCCTGCCGGGATGGGTCAGTGAGCGCGATGAGTAGGAATCAGGACAATTTGATCGTGACGCTGGACATCGGCAGCGCATGGACCCGCGTGCTGGCGGTGGAACTGTATGACGACGCGCTGCGCTATCGCGGGCACGGCATGGTGGAGTCGGCGGGCATGCGCAAAGGGCTCATCGCCGATCTTGCCCCTGCAGCCAAAGCGGTCGAAGCTGCGATCAAGCAGGCCGAGTTTACAGCCCGCGCCAACATCAGTGAGTGTGTGGTGGGCGTGGGTGGGCCGCACATTCGTGGACTCAACACAAATGGCGGAATTGAGATGGGTGGCCGTCCGCGTGAAATTGACAACGAGGATGTACTTAGTGTCGTCGCGCGAGCGCGCGCCGTGGAAAGACCTCCAGACCGCGAAATTCTTCACCTGTTGCGCCGCCAGTTCATCCTCGACGATCAGCCGGGCATCTTTGATCCGGTGGGCATGATTGGCAAAAAGCTTGAAGTGGATCTGCATATCGCCACCTGCTCCGCCAGCGCGCTGCAAAGCACGGTGACCTGCGCCAATCGAGCCGGGCTTGAAGTGACTGAGGCAGCGCTCGAGTCGGTAGCCGGGGCCGAGGCCACGCTCTCGGCCGACGAGCGGGAACTGGGCGTCTGCCTGCTCGACATAGGCTGCCACTCCAGCGATCTGGTGGTGTTTTTCGAGGGCGCGGTTGTGCATACAGGCTCCGTCCGGATCGGCGGCCAGCACTTTACCAACGATCTGGCTATAGGCCTGGGAATGCCCATAGCCCAGGCCGAGCAACTGAAGTGCATATACGGGGACGCCGTCGTAACAGACGTGCCGATGGACGCCGAGATCGAGATTGCCAATCCCCAGCCGCAGATGTTGCGTCTGCGCAGGGTTGCCGAAATTCTCGAGCCGCGTGCCTGCGAGCTGATGCAATTTGTAAAAGAGAATTTGCGCCAGGGCGGAGTGATGGAGGCATTGGGCGCAGGCTGTGTGCTCACTGGCGGCGGGGCCATGCTGCCCGGCATGTTAGACGTTACCGAAAGTCAGTTGCGCGTTCCAGCGCGTACCGGACTTCCCGTCCGGCTGTCGCAGATGCCTGGCGAACTGGTTCATCCCGGTTTTTCCGCGGCCATCGGCATGATCCTCTATGCCCGCCGCACCCGAGCAAGCCGCGCGGCAGAGAGCAACACTTTGCGCACGAAACTGCGCTCCATCTTTGCAGCGAGCTTTTAACGTTTTTGTTCAACGTGGCAATCAGGAGGCCGAGGCCCAAATGGAACAGCCAAGAAATGAAGCCGGAGAGATGCGCATTCAGTATCACGACGAGGGCGTGCGCGGAGCACGCATCAAAGTCATCGGCGTGGGCGGCGGCGGCGGCAATGCCGTCAATCGCATGATTCAGGCCCGCATGGCAGGCGTCGAGTTCATCACAGCGAACACCGACGTGCAGGCGCTCAAGGTCTCGCATGCTCCCGTCAAGCTGCAACTCGGCGTCCGGCTTACCTCCGGGCTGGGCGCGGGGGCCAATCCCGATGTAGGCCGGCTGGCCGCGCTCGAAGACTCTGGCAAAATCATTGAAGCTCTCGAAGGCGCTGACATGGTCTTTGTTACCGCAGGGCTCGGCGGCGGCACAGGCACCGGCGCAGCGCCAGTAATCGCCTCCTTGGCAAGCGAACTCGGCATTCTGACCGTGGCTGTCGTAACACGCCCCTTTGCTTTCGAGGGCAAGCGCCGCCAGCAGCAGGCCGAACAAGGCCTCAAAGAGTTGCTCGAATGCGTTGACACCATGATCGTGATTCCCAATGAGAAGCTCCTGGACGTGGCCAAGGACGCCGGCTTCTTTGAGAGCTTCCGCATTGCCGACGATGTGCTGCGCCAAGGCGTGCAAGGCATCAGCGACATCATCACCATCCCCGGCATCATCAATCGTGACTTTGCCGACGTGAAAACCACCATGGCTGGCATGGGCCACGCGGTCATGGGGACCTCCGTCCGCTCGGGCGCAAATCGCGCCGTGGAAGCGGCTCAGGCCGCCATGGCCTCGCCGTTGCTTGAGGCGGGAGCCATTGACGGTGCGCGCGGCATCCTCATCAACATTACCGGCTCCAGTTCGCTGAAGCTCTCCGAGGTCAACGAGGCTTCTACATTGATTCAGTCCGCCGCTCATGCTGACGCTAACATCATATTCGGCGCGGTGCTGGACGAAAACATGGGCGAAGAGGTCAAGATTACTGTCATCGCTACCGGCTTCCGCGATCAGATGCCGGAGCGGCGCGCGCGCATGTTGACTGTGGAAGAAGCGCCGGTGGTTTCGATTCCCGTGGAAGAGCCGCCGGTAACCAAGATCTCCCTTGTCTCCCCAGACAACTGGTTTCGTGAGCCTGTGCTGGCGCCCGCGCCACCGCGTTTCCTCTCGCAGGACGAAGAAGAGCAGGAAGACGCTGTTGAGTCAAAGACGCTGGATACGGTCGAAGAATCCGGTAAGGTGGTGGAACTGCGAGAGTCGTCCTTCTTCTCCGCCGCCCCGAACCCTACTCGCCCTGCCGACGCGGCGGTTTCAATCGTAGAAGCGCCCATGGTTTATGAACACGAGGAGATGGAACCGGCAGCCGCGCCGGCGCTGCCGAGGTTTGCCGAATTGTGTGAGGAGCCGGCGTACACCCTGCTGCCAAGGGACTATGCGTCAGATTTCGCGGGTGGCGTGCGCAGCCCGTCGATTATGGACGACTATCGCGCACAGCCGGCGGCGACGCTCCTCGTCGAAGCCGACGAAGAGAATCAGCCGGATTTGGACAAGCCGACGTTCTTGCGCCGGCTTCAGTTTTAGAACGAAGGTAATGTGTCAATTTGGACCGTGCGGGCTTCAGCCCTGTGCGTAAGCCAAACAAAATCAATGGAGAGCTAGCTCCGAGGTAACGTTCGTGCAATTATCCCATTACCAAAGTACGGATTCTAGTCAGGTTGATCCGAGGAGAGAGTATAGTGCTATATAGCTCTATAAATACGGGGGCACCTGTGCGAATGCCAGGCTGCCCGCTCATTGATTCTAAGAGTCGTAGAAGAAATCGACTGATGGATTCTGCGACGATAGGGATCACACAGGCCGGATGCTGTGCCTGGATGAGAATTGGCTGCATCGGCGTCAAACACTGTAAGGCGTCTGCGGAGATGCCGATGTAAGCGGCGTATCAAGATTCAACGAATAGAAGTACGCGGCCCAACGAGGACGCGATGCACGATACTCCGACTGGAGAGAGGAAAAGGGCTGAATGAATTTCTTCCGTGTTTGGGCAAGTGCATTGGTTCTCATCGGCATCGGCGTTAGCGCCCAGGTCGCAACAGCGCTGGACGCGCAACGTCCGCTGCACCATTCCAGGGCCACAGAACAGCATCTGACGGAGCCGCACCGCACAGCGCATCACGCGGCTGGGACTGCGGCCTCAAGGTCCACGACAACTCGCGCCGGGGCTGCTCATGCAAGCGCATCCCATCGAGCGCCTGCAACCTCCGGTCACCACGCCTCCGCTCGAGCGTCAGGTGGCGCCACGGCACGCCGCGTGTCATACACGGGTCGCCGCAGCAGGCATCATTACTATGAGCGGTTTACCGCCAGTTCCTTTGCCAAGGGAGACATATTTGCGGGCGACATTACGGCAGGCGAAGATCCGGTGGTCCGCCAGGCCGTTATCGACGCCATGGGCGACATGAATGGCACGGCTGTCGTTATCGATCCATCCAACGGGCGCATCCTGGCCATGGTCAACCAGAAGCTAGCCCTCTCGCCGGGTGCCGAACCGTGCTCTACCATCAAGATCACCGTGGCTATGGCCGCGCTCTCTGAGGGAATCGTCAATGCCGACACGCCCGTCAAGCTGGCCGGGTTCCGCATGAACATGACGCAGGCGCTGGCCAAGAGCAACAACCTCTATTTTGAGGAATTAGGTCGCGAACTTGGCTTTGAGCGCGTGCGCCACTACGCCAACCAATTCGGTCTCGGCGAACTGGCCGGCTACAACATCGCTGGCGAACAGCTAGGCGTCTATCCCGATCAGGAACTTCCCGCCTCTCAGGGCGGCGTCGGCCGCATGTGCAGCTTTGGTCAGGGTGTTTCGCTCACTCCGCTCCAACTGGGCGCCTATGTGGCCGCCCTCGCCAACGGCGGAACTCTTTACTATCTGCAGCATCCCACCACGCCGGAAGAGGCTGCGGCCCTGCAACCTAAGGTGAAGCGGACACTCGATATTGCTAAGTTCGTTCCCGACATCGAAGATGGCATGGCCGGCGCGGTCGAGTATGGAACTGCCCGCCGCCTGCGCGCCAACTTCCATGAACTGCCTGTCTTTGGCAAGACAGGCACCTGTTCTGACAGTGGCACTCGCTACGGTTGGTTTGCCGCATGGTCCGATTCGCCCCATGGCAGCCTGGTCACGGTCTTCTTCCTCGAAGGCGGCCGTCCCACATTTGGCCCTCGCGCCGCTGAGCTGACCGGCGAGTTCTACCAGAACCTCTGGGACAGCAACTGGTTTGCTTCTAAAGGTCTGCAGGATGCAGCAGCCATTCCGCGCACACTTCCTCAGCAGGATCTGCCGTAACGCGGCACCCTTTCGAGCTTACGAATTCAAATGAAAAGGCTGCCTTCGCGCAGCCTTTTCTGCGCCCGGTAGAGCCACTTTGCGTGAAGCCATTTGGTCTTGAAAATCATCGAACTACATGAGACCCCCTCTGGTACGCGTCTGCGTCCTTCTGGCAGCCAAAAGCGGGCCGGTCTGATTCCCCCGTAAGCGAAGATTGGGCCCTCCCCTATGGCTTTGCCGGAACACATTCTGCTCACGTACGGCTACATGCTACTCTTCGGCTGGGTTCTGGTGGAGCAGCTTGGGATTCCGTTGCCGGCCACGCCGGTTTTGCTTGCCGCCGGCGCGCTTTCCGCCGAGAACGAAATCAGTTTCCCCCTCGCTCTGTTGGCCGCTCTCATAGGCTCGCTCATTGCAGACAGCTCATGGTTCCTCATCGGCCGGCACTACGGCCATCATGTGATGCGTATCCTGTGCAAATTATCGCTGGAGCCGACCAGTTGCGTTCGTCGTACCCAGGACTCATTCGGCCGCCGTCGCGCCATCACGGTTGTGATCGCCAAGTTCGTGCCTGGCTTGTCCTTGCTCGCTGCGCCGGTTGCGGGCCAGAACGGAATGAGCCTCGGCAGCTTTCTGTTTTTCGATGTCATCGGCGTCTCATTGTGGGTCGGGGCGCTGTTGACCGCTGGCCGTTTCTTCGGCGATCTGCTCCGCCGCAACCCCAATCTGCTCGATGCGGCAGGCCGCTTCTCCGGGGTATTATTGTTTTTCGGAATTCTCGCTTTTCTTGTGATGCGCATAGTTCGCCGTCGCATGATTATCAAGAAGCTTGTCGCCGCACGCCTCGAGCCGGAGGAGTTGAAGCGCCAAATCGATGCCGGCGAGCCTGTCTACATCGTGGACTTGCGTCATCCGCGCGATCTTGTGACTGACCCCTTCACATTAGCCGGCGCTCTTCTTTTCTCGCCTGATACGCTCACCGCGCGTCACCATGAGATTCCCCGCGACCGCGACGTTGTGCTCTTCTGCAATTGTCCCAACGATGCCACCGCCGCCAAAACCGCCATGACGCTCCACAAACTGGGCATCGAACGCGTGCGTCCCTTGCGCGGCGGCTACGATGAGTGGAAGCGCCTTGGATTTCCCCTCGCCGCGGTAGCTGCGGCCTCGCCAGCGCAGTCCAGCTAAGTATTGAATCGCTTTTTGTACTACCAATGTGGATGCCCCATCCTCTCAAAGCCGGGTGCTCCACCCTCGCCGCGTATTTGTTTTTGCGGCTAGGGTGGGAAACCACGAATCCACGCAGCCACAAACCCAGCGATAAAGAGTGCCCCCTCAATCCCGTGCGACAAGTTAAGCTAATGAATTGAGCACGGCGCCTGCCGAGCAGGAGTGAATTCATGGCCTACGACGATCTGCGCGACTGGATCAAAACCCTCGAAAAGCACGACGAACTGAAGCGCATCAGCGAAGAACTATCCCCAGAACTGGAAATCACCGAGATTACCGATCGCGTATCAAAGAGCGGCGGCCCGGCTCTGCTCTTCGAGAACATCAAGGGTCATCCCGGCCACAAGGTCTTCATCAATCAGTTCGGCAGCGAGCGCCGCATGGCTCTGGCTCTCGGCGTCGATCGGCTCGACGAAATCGCCGAGCGGATTCATGCGCTCATGAATGTGAAGCCCCCCGAAGGCTTCCTCGACAAGCTCAAAATGCTGCCGCAGTTGAGCGCGCTTTCCAGCGCCTTCCCCAAAACCGTCAGCGCCAAAGACGCTCCCTGCAAAGAAAATATCCGCCGCGACCACTTCGACCTCAACTACTTTCCCATCCTCAAGTGCTGGCCCCATGACGGCGGCCCGTTCATCACCCTCCCCTGCGTCGTCACCCGCGACCCGCGCTCGGGCAAACGCAATGTCGGCATGTATCGCATGCAGGTTTACGACGGCCAAACCACCGGCATGCACTGGCAGCGCCAAAAGGTCGCCGCTGAGCACTATCGCGAGGCAATTCGCCAGGCTGCGGCAACGAACGCCACCGAAGACCCGCGCACTGCTCGCGTTGCTGCCATGGCCGAATCAGCCGGAGGCGCAGTCGCCATCCCCGACGGCCCCATCGGCGGCCTTCCGCAGGTCGCGCTCGGCAATCTGAAAGGCTCTCGCCTCGAAGTTGCCGTGGCCATCGGCACTGATCCGGCCACGACTTTTGCCGCCATCGTCCCTGCACCCCCCGAGGTCGAGGAGTATCTCATCGCCGGCTTCCTGCGCGGCAAGCCCGTTGAAATCGTCCAATGCGAAACCGTCGATCTCCAAGTTCCCGCCCACGCAGAAATCGTGCTCGAAGGCTACGTCGAACTCGGCGAACTGCGCAGCGAAGGCCCCTTTGGCGACCACACCGGCTTCTACACCCTCACCGAAGACTATCCGGTCTTCCATCTCACCTGCGTCACCCATCGCAAGAATCCCATCTACGCCGCCACCATCGTCGGCAAGCCCCCCATGGAAGACGCATGGATGGGCAAGGCCGTCGAGCGCATCTTCCTGCCCGCCATGCGCATGCAGATTCCTGAACTGGTTGACATTCATCTGCCCGTCGAGGCCGTCTTTCACAACCTGATGCTGGTCTCCATTCGCAAGAGCTATCCCGGCCAGGCGCGCAAAGTAATGAACGCCATCTGGTCGCTCGGCCAGGCCATGTTCACCAAAGTTATCGTCGTGGTGGACGAAGACTGCGACGTGCAAAACGTCGCCGAGGTCGTCCTGCGCGTAGCCAATAACATCGACCCCGAGCGCGACATCCAATTCACTCTCGGCCCCGTCGATTCGCTCGACCACTCCTCGCGCCTGCCCAACTACGGCTCCAAGATGGGCATCGACGCCACGCGCAAATGGAAAGCAGAAGGCTTCAACCGCCCTTGGCCCGCCATGATCGAAATGGACCGCGTCACCAAAGCCAAAGTCGATGCGCTCTGGGAGAAGTTAGGGCTGTGAAGCGAATATCAGACGAATCGGACACGAAATAGTGATTCCATGCTGAATGTTGCTGTGTTTGTCTTGCCAATCCGATATATTCATCGGATTGGGGATGACAATAATGGCAAGGTGGAAACGAATCTGTTTCAAGACCTCGATGCTGTTCCTCGCTGCCTCGGCATTGAATCCGTGTACAGTCCGGGCTCAGGGTGTTCCCGCGAAAGCCGGAGCCTTCGCCACCTACTGCACTCCCTTGAAGGAGAGTTGCAGCAGCAAGATCATAGCTGTGCAGTTTGACGCCCTCTCATGCTCGGTGCCCGATGGCATTACAAGCGATGAAGGCGACAGAGCCATTGTCGGCTGGCTCTCGGCACATCCGGGAACCGCCGACACGAGTACGGAAGACGGAATCAAAACGGCGATCAAGGCACTCTGGAATTGTCAGAAATCTGTGGCCACTGGCCACACCTCCCGTGGCGCACCGGATAGGACCGGCGCATTTGTGACCTTTTGCGACGACACCAAGCATTACGCAGTGTGCGCAAACGAGGTGGTACAGGCCAGCGTTAACGCATACGCGGCGCAAACAATGAATGGCAAGAGCGTGCATTGCAGCTCGCCGGATAGCGTCGAGACCAAGGAGCTTACGGACAAGGTTTTGACCTGGTTAAGAGACCACAAGGAGCTTAACGTCCAGAATACGGAAGACTCCACCGCGACCGCGATTGACCACCTCTGGCCTTGTCACTGATCACTGTCCAAAGCCTTCATCGAGACCCGCGAATCGAAACACTCACAATAAAGAAAGGTAACCAGATGATGAAGCAGTCTATGCGTATTTCGCTGATAACAGTTGTGTTTCTTTGTCTTGGCATGCCTTTGATGCACGCGCAGGCTGGCCCTTACGGCGAGTGGCAAAAAGCGTGCAATGCAGGAGACGGAGACGCCTGCAATCACTTGGGCATGTGGGATGAGACTGGCGGAGTCATGGGAAATGATAAGGACCCTGCCCAGGCAGCCGCGTGGTATAGCCGTGCGGTTGCGATCTATAGCAGGAATTGCAACAACGGAAATATGAGCGAGTGTACCTCCCTCGGCGATTTGTATTCGTCTGAAGGTGTCATGAAGGATTTTGATCGGGCGGTTGCGTTCTTACACAAGGGGTGTGACGGCGGAGATATACGCGGGTGCCTTTTTCTTGGCTATATGTACCGTGATGGTAAAGGCGTGAGCAAAGATGCGTCTCAAGCGGTTGCGCTTATTCGTAGAGGGTGTGACAGCGGAATTATGAACGGGTGCGTTGCGCTTGGCAAGATTTACCGTGACGGGATTGGAGGAACGATCTGGACCGGCATAATGAAAGATATGCCTCAAGCGGTTTCGCTGTTTCTCAAGGCCTGCGACAGCGGCAATGCAGACGGCTGCTTATTTCTCGGCGAAGTCTACGATTCTGGAGATGGAGTGCCCCAGAACAAACCTAAAGCGGTCGAGTTGTATCGCAAGGCCTGCACGATCGAAAGTTACAGCAACGCCTGCGACAAACTGCCTGGAAAAAACTGAACTAGCTTTCGGGTAGGTGGTTTTCTTGGCTATGGGCCGGGTGCCGGGTGCCCCATCCTTCGCGTACTTTGCGAAGGGTGGGATACCACGAACCCCAACCCGCGAAGCCGACGGCTTCTCCCATCCCAAAAAATCAGTTTTTCAAACCACACATTTCCATTTCCCACCCACTTTTTATGCTTTTCAAGTCTCGCCTTTTTGTCGCCCAAAATCTCTTATAAAAAGTCCAAATATATTGCAGTTAATTAAGTAGTAAACTCGCAATTAAACTCAACAGAATGAATATTTTCCACGTGAAACAATTTTGATCAATTCGCGGCTGCTCACGTCTTATCAATCATAAGT
>Ga0187851_10000018_pt1 | contig 139576 bp, 106 predicted proteins | sample June2016WEW_6_10_FD_132997 | JGI IMG/M metagenome (GOLD analysis project Ga0187851, IMG submission 132997) | Peatland microbial communities from SPRUCE experiment site at the Marcell Experimental Forest, Minnesota, USA - June2016WEW_6_10 | ecosystem: Environmental > Terrestrial > Soil >... | reverse complement strand
TCAATCACGGTCTGGTTTTTGCGATCTCTGGCATCACTTCCTGCTCTTTTTCTTTCTTGGGCGAGCCGCCGAGGTGGTATTCGGTTAGCCCGTCGCGCAGAAATGCAAAGGCATCTTCGGGCGTGTCGACGAATTTAAACAAGTCGAGATCTCCGGGGGAGATCGTGCCCGCATCGACGAAGGCCTGGAAGTTCATGATCCGGTGCCAGTACTCGCTTCCGTAGATCACCACCAAAATTTTCTTGGCGAGCTTATCGGTCTGAGCCAGTGTAAGGATCTCGAAAAGCTCGTCGATGGTGCCGAAGCCGCCGGGAAAAATCACCAGCGCTTTAGCCAGATAAGCGAACCAGAATTTGCGCATGAAGAAATAGTGGAATTCGAAGTTGAGCGCGGGCGTGATGTAGGAATTCGGATTCTGCTCGAAGGGCAAGTTAATGTTAAGCCCGATGCTCTTGCCGCCGGCTTCGTAAGCGCCCAGGTTGGCCGCTTCCATGATGCCGGGACCTCCGCCAGTGGTGACCACAAAGCGGCGGCGGCGCGCCGGAATCTGAATCGACCATTCGGTGAGCAGGAACGCTAGGCGGCGTGCATCTTCGTAATACCGGGCCATGCTCACCGCCGCGTGGGCACGCTTCAGAGATCCGTGGTGCTCGGCGTCAACATCCGCAGCTTCGGCGCGTTTTTTTTCCACGGTCGATAGCTGGTCTTTTGCCGAGGTCTGGCCTTGAAAGCGAGCCGAGCCGAAGAAGACCACAGTGTCTTGAATCTGCTCGCGGCGAAAGCGGGCCAGCGGCTCTTGATACTCAGCCAGAATGCGCAGGATGCGGCCATCGGGACTATCCAAAAATGGTTGGTTGCGATAGGCCAGCGGTGCGGGATTCAGTTTATCGGGCATGGCATCGATCTCTTTGGGATGAAAAATTGTTGCTTAATTGTCGGAGGTCATCGGTGTTCGTGGTAGTGCAGGGCTTCCCAGAAGCCAATCCAGATGTCGAGTAATCCCAGGCCGCTGCACAGCCCGCGGAAAAAACCGCCAGAGACGAGGGGACGAAGCCCCGGGAACGACAACAGCAGATAATTGTCGGTCCACTGAGGAGTCCAGGGCAGGATCACCAGCAGCACCCCGGCGACCGCGCTGATCAAGACAAACAGAAAAACGGAAGTGCGGTGCAGCCAGAGGTGTAAGCTGCTCGGCGGCTGCGGCGTCAAGGTCGCAGGGGCATCGATCACGGCGGTACGGGTATCGGCTTCCTGCGGCGGCGGTTGCTGGGCAGCGGCTTTTTCAGCCGGCATGAGGGGATCGGTCATTGAGCCCTCCATGGCCGCCTAAGCCGCTTGCAACAATCCTGGAACGATCCGCCGCGCACGCTGGTTGAGTCGGGAAAAGCAAAGTGAGGAACAAAACCCATCGCGCTATTCTACGACTTTAGAGGCTTGATCCGCTCGGCCACGTCGCGATAATCGATGTTGCGGCCGTAAACTTCCATGAAGTTCTTCATGGCGGCAGGCCGGTCGCCCGCCAGTTCGTAGGCGGTCGCGAGTTCATAGTGCAGAGCAGTGCGCGTTTCTTCGTCGATCCCGGGCGCTTGCAGAGCCTTGTCGTACCAGCGGATCGCCGCTTGCGGAACTCCCTTGTCGAGAAAACACTGCGCCAGCCAGGTGTAGGTCTGCATCACTTGCGGGAAAGCGTGTCCGCGATCGACCGCCTGGCAGGTCTTCTGTAATTCTCCGATGGCCTCGTCGAGCAGCCCCATTTCTCGGAAGGCAATGCCGAGATTGTAGTGGGTTTCAGGATCTTCGTCAGCCGCGGTAGGACCCCCAGCTTCGAGATCGTGCTTGATCTCGCCAAACATCTCCGACAGATCCACGCCTGCCTCTTCGCCGAAGGGAGACGACTTCGGGGCGGCCGTTGCCGCCGGCAGAATGATCGGAGAACTTTGTGGCCTAGACGCTGCCACCGGGACCTTCAGCGAAGCCACAGGGGACGCCGAGGCGGCAGCAGCAGCAGCCAGAGGAGCCACGACCGGCGGCGCGACCGGAACCGGAGGCGGTAGCGTAACTGCAGGGGCCTGAGCCTCCACTGGCGCAGGCGGAGGCAGTTGGCTTTCGACCACCGGAGCGCCTTTTAGGAAGTCCTCTCCCAGCGAAGCTTCGAGATCGGCAACGAACTCGCCCATGACTTCAGGTTCGCGCACTCCAAAGACGGTAGGCGCGGCTTGCCCCACGGCCTCCAGTTCCTGGCTCGGATGCTCAGTCGGATTGCTTTCCGCTGACGCCTGCAGCGCGGCGGCTTGCGTGGAGGCAGGCTGGGCACTCTCATTCGCGAGTTGGGGAGCGGCCTTTTCCGGCACGAAGCCTTCCCCGAGAGAAGATTCCAGCTCGGCGACGAACTCGCCCAGCGCGCCTGGCTTCGCTTCTGGGGCAGCTTCTTTGGCCAGCGCCGGAGGAGGTGCGGATTCTACGACCGGCTCGGGTTGTTTCGCGGAGGCAGCAACGGGCTCGACCGCCGCAGGAGAATCGACCTCGGCCACCGCAACTTCGTCGACGGCAAATTCCGCGGGAGCTTCGACCGCAGGCTCGTCGATGCTGAAATCAGAAATGCTCTCGACCGCCGACGTTTCTTCCGCGGCGACGGGCTTCTTGGAAGCTGCCTCGATCTCAGCTCGAAGCACGGTTAGGATGGATTCGTCGTCCGTGAGGCTCTGCAGCTTCTCGAAAATCGCGGACGCCTGCTCCGCCATGCCATGTTCGAGGTAGAAACGAATCTCTTCGACGGTTTCGGCGGTCTGTTCCGGATCGTTAGCCTTCTGCCCGAGCTTCGCCGCGGCGGCTACCGGCGCGGCCTCTACAGCTTCATCCTCGCTTGCGCCCGGCGTGGCATCGTCAGCCTCAATGGTAAGAGCATCATCCCACTCGGAAGAAAGATCGATTTCTTCCGTTGCGCCCGCCGCCGTGGAGTCGTCGGCGGACGCAACCTGGTCGGGAACTGCAGCTTCGGGAAGCTCGGGCGACGGATCGGCGACCAGGGCGAATTCGGCTGCTTCCGCAACTTCCGCCGGCTCAGAGACCGGCCAGGGAGCCGAAGCCTGCTTTGTTTGTGGGGCTGCCGCTGCCACGGCAGAAACGGAAGCCGCCGGCGCCTCCACAGCCGACCGGCCTTCGTAGCGCGTGGCCAGTTCGCCGTAACGAGTCGCTTCCTCCGGATGTCCAGCTTCGGAATAAATATTCTGCAGAGTGCGGCAGCAGACGCCGGCTTCGGCGAAGCGCGCGGCGCGGGTATGCAGCGCGGCCAGACGCTGATTCAGGCGCTGGTCGGTCGGAGCCTGCGGCAACGCCGCCATCAGCGGCCCCAGGGCCTTGGCCGGCATATTGTACGAGATGAAAAGCTCGGCGTCGGTGAGCGCGGAGCGCACCGCAAGCGCGACCGCATCGGAATAGTGCTGCGGAATTGACGGAGCTGTGGCCTCCAGTTCGTCGACAATAACCGCCGCTTCTTCCGCGGAAATTAAATTGCCGGCGGTGTCGCCGCCCAACTGGCGGACCACCTGCTGATAATTATTCAGGTGCAGAGGATTGCCCGGTTCGACCGTGGTGAGCTTCTGGTAAAGATCGCGAGCCCGAGTCAGGTCGCCGGATTGCACCGAAGAGTGCGCCAGCAATTCGATCACTTCGCTGACGTGTGTCGACTCCCCGGCTTTCTGGAAAAGATCGAGCAGCTTCTCGAGAGAAGCCGAATTGTCGCGCACATGCCCGATGATGGAGTGCAGATTCTTCAATACCTTTTCGGAGTCTTCGGCCAGCAAGCGCTCGGCGTGCTGATCGTAAACCTGAAGCGCGTTCTCATACTGTCCGGCTTGCATGAGCGCGTCGGCGAAAGTCGAGATCGCGGGCAAATCGTTGTGCACCGTCAAGAGCTTGCTGGCTAACAGTCCAGCCTCGGAGAGCTTGCCGGTTTTCAGATATGCCTTCAGCAGGTCGCGCAGAGCGTCGGGATTGGAATCAAGATCCGAAACTTTCTGCAGCGATTCGATCGCCGCTTCCGAGTCGCCGGCCTCAAGCTGATTACGCCCCTGAATGCGAAGTGCGTAGCTATTTCCGGGATCGAGCGTGAGCATGCGCTGCAAGACTTCGTCGGCGCCGCTCAGCGAGCCCTTCGAGCGCAGGGTCTCGGCGGCGGCGGAAAAAATCTGCCAGGCATCGTCTTTCTTGCCGAGGCGAACATAAACCTCCGCCAGCCGCACTCGCATGGCGGTATTTTCCGGGTCCATCTCCAGAATCTTTTGGAAAATTCGGACGGCATTGTCCAGTTCGCCGGCCTTGAGGAATTCATCGGCAACCTGCAAGTATTGCGAGCGGGCGTCGTTGAAGAGTCCCTGCTGGGTGTAAAGTTCGGCCAGCTTCAGCACGCTCTCCAGCGAGGGCTTGAGCTTGCTGATTTTTTTGTACATGGCGATGGCCTTAACCGTGAAACCCTGGTTGGCATAGGCATCGCCCACGGTCTTGAAGCATTCGGTGGCTTTGTCGGCATCGCCCAGGCGGGAATAGAGATCGCCCACGGTGTTGGTGACCGTGAGATCCTTGGGGTCGGCCTTGATGACTTTCTCGTACTCAGCGATGGCATTTTGCATCTTGCCCTGCTGGACGTACTTCTCCGCAGCGCTGAGAGCTTTTTGTTTGTTGAACCCGAAACCGAACGCCATAAGAGTCAGAACTCCAGACCCGCGGTGAATCCAGAAAGCCAGAACCCAGAAGGCTCGAAGCTGAGAAAGCTGCCCCGAGTAATCGAATGATGGTTCCCGCCGTACCGGCCCTGGAACCTCAAGTGGCCAAACTCTTTTAAGGAGACATGGCCGTTCGGACAAGGGCAATTGTACGGCTGGCGCAGCAGAATCGCATGGTTACCAAGGGTTACCGAAAGGGAGTGTACGAACGAGTTACCATGGGAATTACTAGACACGAGAGAAGTTTTGCTTTGGACTGCGAGACTTAGAGAGGGCTGGAAGCCTCCAGAAATCACCCTTCCCCTCAGCCTCTAATACAACAGGCTATGGGGACTTCAGGGGTAACCCAGTAATCTTGCCCTGCGAAATGACACGCTACCTTCATCTCGACGAAAGGGAATCGAGATTATGACCTGGATTCGTACCGTTCCTCTCTCTGAGGCCGACGACAAACTGCGCCAAGCCATCGAGGGCCAACGGTCGCTGTACCCAAACGAGTACGCCGAGCCGGTGCATCCCGATGAGACGGGAGGCTCGTCCATCGTAGGTTCACACACGCTGATCCCGCAAGCTCTCTACCATGCCTTCGGCACTTTTGGAGCGCTCATGGCGCCGGAGTTGCCGCTAAGCCGCCGGCAGCAGGAGATGATCGCCACCATGGTCTCGGTGACCAACCGGTGTGTGTATTGAATCGAATCGCACGCAGAGTTTCTGCGTAGAGTCACGCTGGATGCAGAGCTCGTCGCGGCGCTGGAAAAGGATTACACCACCGCTGCCATCACGCCGCAGGAGCGGGTGATGGTGGACTACGTGGTAAAGCTGACCAAGGATGCAACCAAGGTCTGGAAGGACGATATCGAAGGCCTACGGGCGGCAGGATTCGAGGACCGCGGAATTCTGCAGATCACTCTGATCGCTTCCTGGTTCAACTACATCAATCGCGTCGCGGACGCGCTGGGAGTGGGGCGGGAGTGAAACCCAGGCCCCGGCTAGCTATCCTTGCGATAGAGCAGGTCGCGCATAGCTTTTCTCCGCTCCTCGTTCGCATCTTTTAACGACTTGCGTTCATCGGCGCTCATACCCGGCTTCTTCTTCGAGTCAGCAGCTTCTTCTTCGCTGCACGCCGGGCAGCGGTTGGCAAACCCGGGTTTACCCGGCTTCAGTTCGAACTCTTCCGAGCAGATGGCGCAGACCTTGATCGGGAATGCCATGCAACAATTATGATACAACCCACCCGTACGTGAATCACTCCATGGCTGAATCGTTAGCGGAATTTTTTCGGTCGAACTTCGAGGCGCACCGCGAGGAGCGCGCCTATGGGCAGCGCCGCGGCTATCGCATGGAATGGTTCTCCTACGGGCAGATCGTGGAGATGGCGCTGGCCTTCAGCCGCGATCTTGAGTCTCGAGGGATCGTCAAGGGCGACCGGGTGATGCTTTGGGGCGAGAACTGCGCGGAGTGGGCCGCAACGTTCTTTGGCTGCGCTTTGAGCGGCGCGATTGTGGTTCCGATGGATGACGGCGCTTCCGCGGATTTCGCTTTGCGAGTTTCGAATCAGGTCGCAGCCAAGCTTTGGGTTTGTTCGCGTCGCCACGCGGCGAAGAACATTGCCTGCTCAGTCGATGTATTAGCCCTCGATGAAGTCAGAATCTCCATCCTGTCCCGGCAAAGAACGCAGGGACAGGGACAAGGAAAAGGATGGGGCACCTGCGGCGGCATCGCTCGCGGCGACACCTTACAAATCGTGTTTACTTCCGGGACTACCGCCGAACCCAAGGGCGTCGTCATCACCCATGGCAATGTGCTCGCTAACATCGCCCCTCTCGAAAAAGAGATGCAGCCGTATTTGAAGTACGAGCGCTGGGTGCATCCCGTGCGCTTTCTGAATCTGCTGCCGCTGAGTCATGTCTTCGGGCAATTCCTGGGAATGTTTCTGCCGCCGCTGTTGGGCGGGATCGTCATTTTCCAGGAGGAGATGAAGCCCTCCGAGATCGTGAGCACGATTCGCCGAGAGCGCGTTTCGGTATTGGTTACGGTGCCCAGAGTCTTGCAATCGCTGAAACAGAAGATCGAACGCGATCTCGAAATAGGCGGGAACCTCGAAACTTTTCACAACCGCTTTCGTAGAGCCGAGGGCCAGCACTTCCTGCGCCGCTGGTGGACTTTTCGCGACGTTCACCGGCAGTTTGGATGGAAGTTCTGGGCGTTCATCTGCGGCGGGGCGGCGCTCGACGGCGACGCTGAAACATTCTGGCGACGCCTGGGCTACGCCGCAATCCAGGGCTACGGCTTGACCGAGACCACCTCTCTCATCAGCGTCAACCACCCTTTCAAACTGAGCAAGGGATCGATCGGAAAGGTGCTGCCCGGCAGAGAGGTGAAGCTGGCGGAAGATGGCGAAATTCTGATTCGCGGTGGCGGCGTCGCGGCGGGCTACTGGCAGGGAAATCGGCAAACCAACGTTTCCGATGAAGAAGGTTGGTACCGCACCGGAGATGTCGGCGCTCGCGATGACGCCGGCAATCTTTATTTCAAGGGCCGCAAGAAGGAAGTCATCGTTACCCCGGCGGGACTGAATATCTATCCCGAAGACCTGGAAGCCGCCTTGCGGCAACAGCCCAACGTGAAAGACTGCGTCGTTGTGGGCATCGAGCGCGGAGGGAATGCCGAGCCGTGCGCCGTCGTGATTGCGGGTGACGACGTCGGTCTCGCGGAAATCGTTGCAGCGGCCAACCAGCAACTGGCGGAATTCCAGCGCATGCGAATGTGGGTGCCATGGCCGCAGCAAGATTTTCCCCGCACCAGCACGCAAAAACCACGGCGCAATGCAATTGCCGAATTCGCTAGGCAGCAGGTCGCGCTAACCGCCTCCGATGCCGCCAGTAACAATCCAGTCCTCGACTTGATCGCTCGAATCACCGGGCGAAGCGGGCCCGGGATCGGCGCAGGGGAATCACGCGATGCAGATCTTTCCGCGGATCTTGGACTCAGTTCGCTGGATCGCGTGGAGCTGATCGGCGCTCTCGAAGACCGTTATCAGGTCGATCTCAGCGAAACCCGCTTTAGTGCTGCGCGCACGGTTGGAGACGTAGAAAAGATCCTCCGCGGAGGCGCCGCCGAGCGCGCGCAATATCACTATCCCACCTGGACCTTGCGCTGGCCAGTCACGTGGGTGCGCTGGCTGGCACATTATTTATTAATGAGGCCGGCGATCATTTTGCTGGGCTGGCCGCGCATCGAGGGCCGCGAAAATCTTCGCGGCTGCCGCGGCCCGGTGCTGGTGGTTTGCAATCACATCGCCGGCGTGGATGTGGGCTTCGTGCAAACGGCTCTACCGCCGCGCTTCCGCCACCGAATCGCCACCGCGACCGGCGGCGAAGCGCTGGAGGCCCTGCGCACCCCGCCCCCCGGGAGAAATTGTTTCGGCAGAATCTACGATCGCCTGCAGTGGGTTCTCGGCGTCTCGCTGCTGAACCTATTTCCCTTGCCCCGAGAAGCCGGCTTCCGCCAAAGCTTCGCGTATGCGGGCCAGGCTGTGGATCGCGGATACAGCGTTCTGGTGTTTCCCGAAGGACGACATACCGTGGATGGAAAGATCAATCCCTTTCGCGCGGGGATCGGATTGCTGGCGAATAATCTGCGCATTCCCGTCGTGCCCATGCGGATCGTGGGATTGTTTGAAGTGAAGCAGGCGGGAAAGAAATTTGCCGCGCCCTGGAAAATCTCCGCCCGCATCGGAAAGCCGATCGCCTTTCCGCCCGATTCGGAACCGAACCAAATCGCCCGCGATCTGCACACCGCGGTGGAATCGCTTTAAGAAGTCGCCGTAAGAACTCGCCTTCCAACGGCTGCCGAGACACTCGAAATTCGCATCAGGTATGCCCGAAGGCACCCCTGATATGAATCTTGCTTCGAACTGGCCCTCTAACTCCCGATCTTAAATTGATCGCAGAAATCCGATCTGGATTCGGCAATCGCCTCTATGCGGGGCTGGCCCGCTCGCTGTTGGGCTTCGAGCCGCTTAGGGCGAAATACAGAATATAGAGATAGCAGATCACGGGAAGAAAGAACGCGTGGTGGATGCCGATGCGATCGGCGATTGCGCCCTGCGCTAGCGGAATTAACGCCCCGCCAACGATCGCCATGATCATGACTCCGGAGCCATCTCCGGTAAGCGGACCGAGCTCGGCCACGCCCAGCGTGAAAATGCTGGGGAACATGATGGAGTTAAAAAAGCCGACCAGGATGATGCTCCACATGGCGAAGTGGCCGGTGCTCAACATGGAAATCGCAACCAGAGCCGCGGCGCACACGGAGCATATTCCGAGCAGCCGGCCAGTGTTCATCTTCTGCAAGAGTCCGGAGCCGATGAAGCGCCCGACCATGGCTCCCCCCCAGTAAAAGGCGACGAAGCCGGCGGCAACTTTTTCCGTCAGGCCGCCAATCTCGGGCTGGCTGAAATAGTTCACCAAAAAACTTCCGATGGAGACTTCGGCGCCGACGTAAACGAATATTCCGATCGCCCCGAGAATTAAGTTGGGATGCTTCCAGATGGAGTCGTTTACTTTTTCCCCGACCTTGTGCTGGGCCTGCGGAATTTTCGGGAGCCTGAAGCTGCCGATCGCAATTGCCAACAACACCAGCGCGATACCCAGGCCCACGTAGGGCGTCTTGACTGTGGCGGCTTCGTGCAGGCGGTAGGCTTGCAGAGCATCGGGCGCCAGCGCCCTGATTTCTTCCATCGTCTTCGGCGCTGTACTCAGAATCAGAAAACCGCCGAAGAAGGGCGCCAGGAAGGTCCCCAGCGAGTTGAAGGCCTGAGTCAGATTTAGCCGGCTGGAGGCGGTCTGGGGCTTGCCCAACACGGTCACGTAAGGATTGGCTGCAACCTGAAGGCAAGTGATTCCGGCAGCGAGGACGATCAGAGCGATCAAGAACAATGGATACGATGGCACACTGGCCGCCGGCACGAAAAGAAACGCGCCCGCGCCCATGGTCAGCAAACCCACGACCATGGAGCGCTGATAGCCGATCCAGTCGATGATCTTCGCCGAAGGGATGGAGAAAAGAAAGTACGCTCCAAAGAAAGCGAACTGAATGAGCATGATTTGGGCGTAATTCAGATCGAAGATGGGTTTCAGGTGCGGGACAAGAATGTCATTCAGGCAAGTAAGAAAGCCCCACATGAAAAACAGGGTGGTGACGATCGCCAGCGGTCCGGTGTAGGAAGCAGAGGATGATTCAGGAGAAATTACGGTAGATTGGCTCGGAGGCGCGATTGCCATAGTGATGATTTCCGCTCTCGATTACCTCGGCATCATAGCACTGAGAGGCGAAGAGAATCATTTCTCCGGGGTGCAAACCGGTGGCGGCGTGCAAGCCCGTAAACTGCCACTGAAGTGCTTCGCCGAGAGGCTGGAAATCTATTGCTGCAGCGCCTGAATCTTTATCAGCCAGTTGGGCGGCTCGGGCAGGATGGCAAAGGTGGGGAGCTTGCCGCGCACCATGGCGACTTCGTCGCATTTGTAGTAACGCGGGCAAACGTGGCAATCCTTGTGAATCTTGTCGGGGAGGTCTTCGCGGCGGGCGATTTCGAAACCCTGGCGCGCAAAAAATTCCGGTGCGCGCGTAAAGAGGCAGATGCAATCGACGCGATGGCGCTTGGCTTCGTCCATCAGAGCCTTCATCAGACGGCTACCTCCGCCCTGACCCTGCGCTCGCGGGCCCACGGTGATGGAACGGATTTCGGCGAGGTGCGTGCCGTACAGGTGCAGGGCGCCGCAGCCGATGATGCGGCCTTCGTGTTCGAGAACCACGAAGTCTCTGACGTTCTCGCAGATCTCCGCCAAGGTTCGCGGCAGCAGCGTGCCGTCGCCGGAATAGGCGGAGATCAACTCGTGGATGTGCTGGGCATCCGGCAGAATGGCTTTACGCGTGCGCATGCAGTGCCTCGCGCAGGGACTCGATTTTCTTTCGGGCCGCGCCTATTCCTTGCCGGACGCGGGCGGGAGCGGTTCCGCCGACTACATCGTGGATCGCTAATACGGAGGTCAGCTGCAAGCAGTCGTAAAAATCCCGATCAAATTCCGCCGCGAACGCTCGCAGCTCATCGAGGGTCAAATCCTGAAGCTGACAATTCTTTTCCAGGCAAAACTTTACCGCTTTGCCAATTTGCTCGTGCGCCAAGCGGGAAGGAACGCCGCGCTTGACCAAGTAGGTGGCTGCCGCCCAAGCGTTCATGAATCCCGATTGCGCGGCTTCGTTCATGAAGGGTTGATCGAAGTCCACCGCTTTCATCCATGCCGCGACCAGCGGCAGAAGCGCTAGCATCATATCGGTTGCATCGAGTAGTGGTTCCTGGGTCTCTTGCAGGTCTTTGTTGTAGGCCAGGGGCAATCCTTTCAGCGTAACCGCGAGAGCGGTCGCGGCGCCGATCATGCGTCCCGTCTTGCCCCGCACCAATTCCAGGAGATCGGGATTTTTTTTCTGCGGCATGGCGCTGCTGCCCGTTGAGTAAGCCTCGGGTAGCTGCACAAAACCGAATTCCTGCGAGGAGAAAATCATCATCTCCTCCGCCCAGCGGCTCAAGTGCAGCGCCGTCAGCGATAGGGTGTTGACGAACTCCAGAACAAAGTCGCGGTCGCTGGTGGCGTCGATACTGTTTGCCGTGGGAGCGGCGAAGTCGAGTTCCGCGGCCAGGAAGGCGCGGTCCAGCGGTAGTGTAGCGCCTGCTACGGCGCCCGATCCCAGCGGACAAAAGTTCAGGCGCTTGCGGCAGTCGGCGAGGCGGTCGGCGTCCCGCAAGAACATTTCGACGTAAGCCAGCAGCCAATGAGCGACCAGCACGGGTTCGGCATGCTGCAAATGGGTGTAAGCGGGCATGGCTGCGCTGCCGGCTTTCTCCGCGCGATCGCTGAACGCTTCGCAGACCTCGGCCAACTGGCTTCGCAGTTCGTCGATTGCCGCGCGCGTATAGAGGCGCAGATCGGTGGCGATCTGTTCGTTGCGGCTGCGGCCACTATGCAGTTTGAATCCCCGCTCGCCGATTCGAGCCACCAGTTGCTTTTCGACGAAATGATGGATGTCTTCCGCTTCTTCGTCTTCCACGAGACCCTTCGACACATCGGCCGCGTCGCCGATCTGCTGCAGTCCTTGAAGAATGGTGATGAGCTCGTCGGCGGACAGAACCCCGGCGTTTTTCAGAGCATGGGCATGAGCGGCGCTCGCCGCCAGTTCGTAACTGAGCAGCCGACGGTCGAAATCAAACGATCGCTGCCAGCGTTCGAATTGCGCATCCAGCGGCTGCCGAAAGCGGCCCGACCACATCTTCATCGCACCACCTCCGTGCGAGCTCGAGCTCGGGTGCGCGACGGGAGTCCCAGAATGCGAATGAAGCCCTCCGCATCTTTCTGATCGTAACTATCGCCCATGGTGAAGGACGATAGATCGGTGCGGTAGAGCGAATGCTCGGATTGGCGGCTCACGATCGAAACGTTCCCCTTATATAACGACAGGGTGACGCTGCCGGTCATTTCTTTTTGCGTGCTGTCGACAAAGGCATCGAGGGCCTCGCGCAGGGGAGTGAACCATAATCCGAAATAGACTAGTTCGGCGTATTTCAGTCCCACGTGCTGCTTGAAGTGCGCGAGTTCGCGCTCCAGGCAGAGCGCTTCCAGTTCGCGGTGGGCCGCAATCAGCAGGGTCCCTCCAGGAGTTTCATAGCAACCGCGCGACTTCATGCCAACGAAGCGATTCTCGACGAGGTCGACTCTGCCAATGGCGTTGCGAGCGCCGACTTCATTCAGCAATTCCACCAGCGAAACCGGATCAAGCTTCATGCCATTCACCGCGAACGGCGTCCCTTTCTCGAAGCCGATGGTGATTTGCTCTTCTTTGTCCGGCGCTTCTTGCGGCGAGCGCGTCATCTGCCAGGTGGCAGGCAGAGGAGCGTTGGCGACATCTTCCAGCTCTCCGCCTTCGTGGCTGAGGTGCCATAGATTGCGATCGCGGCTGTGAATCTTCTCGCGGCTGGCGGCGACTGGAATGCCGTGCTGCCGGGCATAATCGAGGCAATCCTCACGAGACTTCAGCGACCACTCGCGCCAGGGTGCGATGACCTTCAACTCCGGCGCGAGCGCCTGGTAGGCTAGCTCGAAGCGAACCTGATCGTTGCCTTTGCCGGTGCAGCCGTGGGCTAAGGCCGTTGCGCCCTCGCGCAGAGCGACTTCCACTTGATGTTTCGCAATCACGGGGCGCGCCAGCGACGTCCCCAGCAGATATTTGTGTTCGTAGACCGCACCCGCTCGCAAAGCCGGAAAAACATAACCCATGAGAAATTCTTCGCGGAGATCTTCCACGATCACCTTGCTTGCGCCGGTGGCGTAGGCCTTCTCAACCACGGCTTCGCTGTCCTCGCCTTGGCCAACATCGCCGACCATCGCGATCACGCTGTACGAGTAATTCTCTTTGAGCCAGGGAATGATGATGGAGGTATCGAGCCCTCCGGAATAGGCGAGCACAACTTTTTCAGGCATGAGCGCTCCTCGCGGGCAGGCGATCGCCGCCGCCCAATAATAAATAGAGAATCGCCTTCTGCACGTGCAGGCGATTCTCCGCTTGCTCGAAGATCACCGACTGGGGCGAATCCATGACCTCATCGGTCACCTCCAAGCCGCGGTGCGCGGGCAGGCAGTGCATGAACACGGCGTGGGGCGCGGCTTCCGCCATGAGCTTCGAGTTCACCTGATAGGGTGGGAAAATCTTCGCCCGCTGCTCGGCCTCGCGCTCCTGGCCCATGCTCGCCCAAGCGTCAGTATAAATCGCATCGGCCCGGGCAACGGCCTCGTGCGGATCGTTCAGCAGTTGAATCTTGGCGCCGGTTTCTTCTGCGATGGCGCGCGCCGCCGCGACGATCTGAGCATTCGGCTCGTAGCCCTTAGGGGTCGCCACGCGGATCGCTGAACCCAGGCAAGCGCAGGTCAGCAGTAGCGAGTGCGCCACATTGTTACCGTCGCCGACGTAGGCGAGGCAGCGGCCCTTCATATCCCCGAAGCGCTCGATGAGCGCCAGGTAGTCCGCCAAAGCCTGGCAGGGATGCTCCAGGTCACTCAGCGCATTGATCACCGGGACCGCAGCGTGCTCCGCCATGCCTTCGATGGTGTTCTGGGAGTAAGTGCGCAGCACGATCAGATCGACCCAACGCTCCAGGTTGTGCGCGACATCGCTCAGCTTTTCGCGGGCGTCGATTCTCTCGTGAGTTTGATCGACGAACATCACCGTTCCGCCCATGCTCACCATGCCCGCTTCGAAGGTGAGGCGGGTACGCAAGGAAGCTTTTTCGAAGAACATCACGATCTGCCGTCCCGCAAGCGCCCTGCTGAAATCGGCGGGACAAGATTTCATGATGGCGGCCAGATCCAAGACCGCGGCAACGCCGGCGGGGCCGAGGTCGCGAGTCGAGACTACGTCGGGGCACCAGAATACTTGCGGAACTCTCTCGGGAGCGGCCGCGGTTCTGCTCTGCACAGGACTATTCAACGTTGACTCCTTGGTAGAAACCTGAGTAGCCGCCAACTGCGACTCAAAGCGAGGGCGCAACGCGCTCGGGTGGCTCATGAAAATGTAACCTCCGTGCCGCACGACAATTTCGTTAAATAAAACTGCGGCAAGACTTCGGCTTCGGTCGCCGGAAGAATCCTCACGCGGCCAACTCCCTGCTTCAGCGCCTGGCTGCAGGCATGCAACTTGGGCAACATGCCGCCACTGATGATGGAACCGGCGACGAGTTCCGCTGCCTGCCTGGTGCTCAGCCACGGCATCACGCTGCCTTCGGCATCGCGCACTCCGGGGACATCGGTGAGGAAGATCAGCGTGTTGGCATGACACGCCGCGGCACAAGACGCGGCCATCTCATCGGCATTCACGTTGTAATATTCGCCGTCGGCGCCGAGGGCCAGAGAAGCCAGCACCGGGATGCCTCCCTGCTGCCATAGAGCTTCGATCCAGCAGGGTTCGGCAAAGCAAATTTCTCCAACAAAGCCGAGGTCGCGGCCGTGGACGAATTTTTTGCGCGCGCGGAAGGTCATACCGTCGCCGCCACAGAATCCGATCGCGGGCACTCCTTCCCTCTGAATCGCGGCTACGAGTTTCTTGTTGATGATGCCGCCGAGAACCATGAGCGCCGTGTCCCGAGTCTCGGCATCGGTGACGCGCAGGCCGTCGACAAATTCACTCTTCTTTCCCAACCGTTGGAGCATGCGCGTTAAGGCGCTTCCGCCGCCGTGCACCACGGCCACGCGGTGGCCATCTTGCGCCAGCTCCGCGATGGACCGGGCGCACTTGCGCAAGGTCGCCGCATCTTCGATCGCCGCCCCACCGACTTTCACTACGATGGTCACTGCAGTCCCTCCCGCTCTTCCCACTCGTACATCACATTCATGTTCTGCACCGCTTGGCCGGCAGCGCCTTTGAGCAGATTGTCCACGCACGAAACCAGCACCAGACGACGACCGTCTTCCGCCAGGCAAAAACCCAGATCGCAGTAATTGGTGTGCAAGGAAAACTGCAACTCCGGCAGCTTCGGAGTTGCGAAAACCCTCACCCAATGTTTGCCGGCATAGAAGTCACGCAGGCAGGATTCGATTTCAGCCGGCCTCGCTGCCGGGTTCAGACGCACATAAATCGTCGACAATATTCCCCGCGGGATTGGCAGCAGATGCGGCGTGAAAGTCAGCTCCGTGTCGTCCAGACCCAACTGCTCGACCATCTCTCCCAGATGCCGGTGCTTGAAAACTGCATAGGCGGAAAAGTTGTCGGCCACGGAAACGAAGTGAGTGCGCGATGTGGGAGCTTTGCCCGCTCCCGATACTCCAGATTTCGAATCGGAAATAATTCCGCGCTCGCGGTCGATCAGGCCAGCTTTCAGCAGAGGCGCTAGAGCCATGATCACCGAGGTGGCGTAGCAGCCTGGGTTTGCCACTAATTGTGCATTCGCAATGCGATCATCGTTCAATTCGGTCAGTCCGTACACCGCCATGGCGGTCAACTCTGATGCTGTGACGGCGTTCGTGTCCTGAAAAGAATAGATGGCGCGGTGCTGCTCCTGCTTCAGGCGCCAGGCGCCGCTGAGGTCGATGACGCGCAGCCCCTGCGCGATCGCTTCGGGGACCAGGGAGCGCGAAGCTTCATGCGGTGTAGCCAGAAACAGCAATTCCACCCCCTGGCGTTTCAGTTCCGGAAAGGAGAAGGGCCGCAGGGGGTAACCGCCGTTGCCAGATAACTCGGGAAAGACTTCCGCGAGGTCTTGGGCTCCGTCGCAACCGTTTTCGCGGCTCAGCAGCATGGGTTTTTCCAGGCGAGGATGGCGCTCGAGCAGGCGCGTCAATTCCAGGCCGGAATAACCGCTCGCCCCCAGCACCGCGCTTCTTAGTCTTCCAGGCATCTTATTTTTTCAAGCGTCAACCCAACATCTCCTCAACCCGACCCGCAACTTTCTTGGCTGCATCCTTGTCCGGGCAAACGATCAGGATGGTGTCGTCGCCGCCGATCGTTCCCACGACTCCCTCCCACTCCTGCTCATCCAGCGCGGCCGCGACCGGCTGGGCGCTACCGATGATGGTTTTGACCACCAGCAGGTTCTGCGCCGGCCGGACCTCCAGCACGAACTCGCGAACCAGCCGCTGCACCGGCGGCAAGGCCTGGCCCATTCCGCCTTCCCCCTGAGGCAATGCGTAGCCGGCTGCGGTCTTGCTCAGGTTCAAGTCATGAATATCGCGCGACAGCGTCGCCTGCCCAACCTTGAAGCCGCGCTTGCGAAGAGCCTTCTGTAAATGGTCTTGGCTGGCAACCGGGCCTTGCTTCAGCGCTTCCAGCACGGCTCTCTGTCGCAGCGCCTTATTCATAGTGAATATTTATTCATCAATATGAATAAATATTCTCCTATCTTACAGGTGGCAGCTCTGTTGTCAAGGGGAAAAGGCCTTCCGGGCCTTACCTCATATTTTTGGTAACGGGAGGGGTCGGCTTTCTTGAAGCAAAAAGGGAAAATGCGCCGGCGCAAATCCTTGCTAGACTACTGGCGGTCTAAAAAGCCCGAGCCAAGCGCGCGAGGAGAAAGCATCGAATGACGAACAAGCTCCCTTTGGTGGCCGAGGTAGGTGCCGAGTTTCTCGGAACTTTTGTCTTGATGCTTTTCGGCACCGGCGTAGTCGCCATGGTCGTTCTGTTTCCTTCGAGCGAGCCCGGAGCCACGGTTCACGGGGGCTACACCAACATCACGCTGGGCTGGGGCCTTGCCGTTACCATGGGAATTTATGTTGCCGGTAAAATCTCCGGCGGCCATCTCAACCCGGCGGTCACGCTGGCGCTGGCCGTGTTCCGCGGATTTCCCTGGAGTAAAGTGCTGCCCTATTCCGCTGCGCAGATTGCGGGGGCCTTCTTCGCTGCCGCTTTGGTTTACAAGAATTACTTGCCGGCGTTCCACTCGGTCGACCCGCGACTGGAAAGAACCGCGGGCGTGTTCACTACCTTCCCTGCTTTTCCAGCATTGCCCCAGGCGGGATTTCTGGATCAGGTGATCGGCACGGCGTTGTTGTTACTCCTGGTGCTCGCGATTACCGACGAACTCAACGTGCCTCCCGGCGCTAACCTTGCGCCCTTGATGATTGGACTTGTCGTGGTGGCCATCGGGATGAGTTTCGGCGGCATGCATGGATATGCGATTAACCCCGCCCGCGATTTTGGACCGCGGCTTTTCACCGCCGTGGCGGGATTCAAGAATAATGGCCTTACCGACGGCGCCCGAGTGTGGTGGGTTCCGGTCTTCGGGCCGCTGCTGGGCGGGCTGGTGGGCGCGGCGGTTTACGATTTCGGCATTCGACCATTGCTGCGCGCGGCCAGGTCCTCTTCGTAAGAGCATCAAGGATAGCAGGAGGCTTTTTGCGCTACATTCTTTCTCTCGATCAGGGCACAACCAGTTCGCGGGCGCTTTTGTTCGACGATCGCGGCGCCGTGCGCGCGCTGGCGCAACGCGAATTCAAACAGATTTTTCCAGAGCCGGGATGGGTGGAGCACGATCCGGAAGAGATTGCCGCTTCGCAGATCGCGGTTGCCTTGGAAGTTTTGCATGGGGCGCAGGCGCAGCCGCGCGACATCGCCGCCATCGGAATCACCAACCAGCGCGAGACCACCATGGTCTGGGATCGGGCCACTGGCAAGCCGATACACAATGCGATTGTCTGGCAGGATCGCCGCACCGCCGGGTTTTGCCAGCGCCTGAAAGCGCAGGGCCACGAAGCTCTGATTCAGGAGCGCACCGGACTGCTTATCGATGCCTATTTTTCCGGCAGCAAGATTTGCTGGATACTGGAGAACGTTCCGAATGCGCGGCAACTGGCCGATGCGGGCCGCCTGGCATTCGGTACGGTGGACACATGGCTGGTATGGAAACTGACCGGCGGCCGCGTGCATATCACAGACGCGAGCAACGCGTCGCGCACCATGCTTTTCAATCTTCATTCCGGGAGCTGGGATGCCGAACTTCTCGATCTCTTCAAAATTTCAGCATCGATGTTGCCCGAAGTTCGAGCCTCCAGCGAGGTTTATGGAGAAGTCAGTGCCGGGCAAGGTCTCAATGGAATTCCGATCGCTGGGATCGCGGGAGATCAGCAGGCTGCGCTCTTTGGCCAGCGATGTACCATGCCCGGCCTCACCAAAAATACTTACGGCACCGGTTGCTTTATGCTGCAGAGCACCGGAAATCGAGCGGTTGCATCGAAGCATCGCCTGCTAACCACGGTCGCATGGAAAATCGGCGGGTACACCGATTATGCGCTCGAGGGCAGCGTGTTTGTGGGGGGAGCCGTGGTACAGTGGCTGCGCGATGGGCTGGGCGTCATTCGCGCTTCGTCGGATGTGGAGCCGCTGGCGAACTCCGTTCCCGATAATGGCGGAGTCTATTTCGTGCCGGCGTTCGTAGGGCTGGGCGCGCCGCACTGGGACTCGTATGCGCGCGGCGCCATCTTCGGCCTCACGCGAGGCAGCACGGCGGGGCACATTGCCCGCGCGGCGCTCGAGAGTATCGCCTACCAGGTCGCCGATCTAATGGATGCGGTGCAGACCGATGCGGGCGCTCCTCTGAAGGAGCTGCGGGTGGATGGCGGGGCATCGGCCAACAACGCGCTCATGCAATTTCAAGCGGATGTTCTAGGAGTGCCCGTGGTGCGGCCTGCGATCACGGAAACAACCGCGCTGGGAGCCGCGTATCTGGCGGGCCTGGCCACGGGCTTCTGGAACAATGTCGAGGCAATTGCGGATTTGCCTGCGCAAGAGACCAGGTTCGAAGCGCGCCTGCCGCGCTCTCAAGTGAATGCCATGCGGGAGCGCTGGAATGAAGCGATCTCCCGCGCCAAGTCCTGGGAACACGTTTAACACGTAACTACTTCACCAGCTCGCCGATAAAAACTCCGTAAGGCTCTAGCGAGAGCACGTTCTCCCGCGAAGCTGACTTCTTCGTTGCCAGCAGAGTCTTCGCCGAAGCGAAGCCGTTGCCCTTCAACTCCAGATTTACTTTTTGGAGGGTGCCTGACATATTCAGCGCGACCACCACGGCTTGGTCCTTATAAACGCGCAGGTAGGAAAGCACATTCGCGTCGCTCTCATTGATTGCCGTGTAGCGCCCATCGAGCAGCGCTGGGTTCGTGTGCCGCAACTTGAGGATGCTCTTGTAAAACTCCAATACCGAATCTGGATCTTTGGACTCATCTGCCACGTTGTGCGTTTTGTAAGTGGGAGGAACCGGCAGCCAGGGCTTTCCCTGGGTGAATCCGGCGTTCTCGCTGGCATCCCACTGCATGGGCGTGCGCTCGCCGTCGCGGCCTTTTTCTTTGGGCCATCCCTTACGCCCGATGGGATCCTGAACCTCTTCCTTGCGCGTGGGTGGAGTGGTTTTCATGCCGATCTCTTCGCCGTAGTACATGATCGGAGTTCCGCGCAGCGTGAGATAAAGCGCAGCCATTATTTTTGCGATCTGGTCGTTGTGTTTGCCATCGCCATAGCGGTCGTAGGAGCGCACAATGTCGTGATTGCTGATCACAAAGGTTGGCCAGCCCGAGGCCTGATTGACCGCCGCGATCTGCCTGCGGAATTCCGCCGGCGAAAGTTTGTTGACCGTGGTGAAAAGAAAGTCCATGGGCAACTGCAGTTCGTTGTTGCCCTCGCCGTAGTAGCGGTCGAGTTCGGCGATATCCGTAGTCCAGGTCTCGCCGATGAGCACCGCGTTATGTTCGTCGGCAACCTCGCGTAGCCCGCGCAGGATGTCGTGCACTTCGGGCAGCTTGGTGTTGTATTTATTTTCGAGCAAGGGATCTCCGAATGCGTTTTTGCCGGGCCTGGCGATGGGATTGTCGGCCAGGTTGGGGTCTTCGAAGAGAGTATCGACGGCGTCGAGGCGAAAGCCCGAGACCCCGCGCTTGTACCACCAGCGGGTCACATCGAACATCGCTTCTTTCACCGCGGGATTGCGCCAGTTGAGATCAGGCTGCTCCGGGTAGAAAAAATGGTAGTAGTACTGGTTGGTCGCGGGATCGAATTTCCAGGCCGAGCCACCGAAAACCGAAACCCAATTATTGGGAGGCTGGCCCGGCGCTTTTCCGTCACGCCAGATATACCAATCGCGATATTTTGAGTTGCGTGACGACTTCGAGTCCAGAAACCACTGGTGCTGATCGGAGGTGTGGTTGACCACAAAGTCGAGAATGATGTGAATATCGCGCTTCTTGGCCTCGCTGGCCAGCGCGTCGAAATCCGCCAGCGTTCCGTACATGGGGTCGATGTTTTCGTAATCGGAGACGTCGTAGCCGAAGTCGACCTGCGGCGACGGAAAGCAGGGCGAAATCCAGATGGCGTCGACGCCGAGATCTTTCAAGTAATCGAGTTTGGAAGCGATGCCCTTCAGATCCCCGACGCCGTCGTGGTTGCTGTCGGCGAAGCTGCGCGGATAGATCTCGTAGAACACGGCGTGCTGCCACCACTCGTGACCTTCCGCATCCTTGGCATGGGATGCAGTTTGAGCCGCAGCCCCGGAACCCGAAAGACACGCGGCTAATACGATCGCAGCCATTTTCGAAACACTCTTGTTCATTCGGAGACCTCTCGCTGATATCGCAGCATCTCGATCACGGAAGCGCGGCCGCTTCGGCGACGCCGACGTTCGCATCCGCGCCGCCGTAGTAAAACAGATACCGTTTCTCTTTTTCTTGCCGGAGCATGCCTTCCACAAATACCACGTTCGGAACCTGCCCAACTTTCTCCCAGGTTTTTTCGGGAGCGAAGAGAGGAACGTCGGTTCGACTCACCAGCACGCGCGGGTCGTTGCGGTCGAAGGTGGCCACCCCGGTACGATAAACGAGTTTGTCGTCGGCGCCGTTGTAGATCAGAACAATTCCCCTCGGCGTGAGGATGGGCGCCGGGCCGGGCTCTGCTACGCGGGAATCAAACTTCCCGGCGCGCACCGGCAGCACAGGAGCGTCGGTAGCTTCAGTCCAATGCAACAAGTCTGGCGAAGTAGCCAGCCCCACCTGATCGTTATGGTCGGCGGCTGTGCCGAGAAAGTACATCCAATATTTGCCGGCGATTTTCTCCGGCACGATTGCGCCCGACTTGGTCCAGCGCACGTTCCAGCGGCCTTTGTAGGCAGGCAGAATCACGCCTTTGCGCTCCCAGTGGATGAGATCGGTCGAGGTCGCCAAACAAAGCTGCGCGTCTTTTTTGTTATAGCCCGTGTACGTCAGATAATAGGTGGCGCCGAACTCCACCAGGCGCGGGTCTTCGACGCCGCCATCTTTTTCGTAATCTGTCTCCGGGGAAAACACAGGCTCGCTACGGCGGGTGAAGTGAATGCCGTCCCCGCTTGTGGCGTAACCGAGGCGCGAAGTGCCGCTCCTATCTTGGGCACGGTAGAGCATTACGATTTTGCCGTCGCGGAGAATCACGGAGGGATTAAATGTTCCCGCCGATTCCCATCCTTTGCCTTGGGGAGAGACGATGGGAGTTTCCGAAGCGCGATGCCACGCCCCGAAAGGCAGATTTGCGCTATCCTGTGAAGCCAGCGCCAGCAGCAGGGCGAAGAGTTTTATCCAGCTCTTGGAATAAATAGGATGGATCATGTGATGGTCAACGTGGACCTTTTTTTTGGCGAACCCTGTTGTTTGCCTCGAGGTACATTCTTGCCTCACGATTCTCCGCCACTTTGGCGGTTCGCGCAACTCTCAGCGCGGGGCGCGTCGAGATGAGCAAATACTTGGTGGTCGGCCTGGGCGAATTGCTTTGGGATCTATTTCCGGGGGGGAAACAACTCGGTGGCGCGCCCGCCAACTTCGCCTACATCACTTCGCTGCTGGGCGATGAGGGAATCCCTGCGAGCCGGCTCGGCCAAGACGATCTGGGGGAAGAGGCAATTCGCCGGCTGGGAGAACTCGCGCTGCCCACGGAATGGATTCAGCGAGACGCCGATCATCCCACGGGAACGGTGAAGGTTGAAGTGGACCGCGCCGGCCAGCCCTGCTTTCAAATTTCCGATTCGGTGGCTTGGGATTATCTGGAGTGGACGCCGCAATGGCAGAAGCTCGCGCAAAAAGCCGATGCCGTCTGCTACGGATCGCTGGCGCAACGCGCCCAACGCAGTCATTCGACGATCCGCGAATTCCTTAAGGCTCTGAGGAAAGAGGCGACTCGCGTTTTTGATATCAATCTGCGGCAGAATTTTTTTACCACCCAGGTGCTCACGGAATCGATGAAGCTGGCCGACGTGATCAAGCTGAACCATGAAGAGCTTCCGAGAATTATGCGTTCGTTCGGGCTCGACCATCGGCGCGAGAAAGAGTCGGCCCGGCAGCTTCTGACTTTGTATGATCTGAAGCTGGTGTGCGTGACCCGGGGAGATGGCGGCAGCCTGCTGGTGTCCGCTGAGGAATGCCTTGAACACAGCGGCTTTAAAGTGCGAGTCGCCGATACGGTGGGCGCCGGCGACGCCTTTACTGCTGCTCTGGTGCATGGATACCTGCGGGGGACATCGCTTGCGCAGATGAACGAAAACGCGAATCGGGTGGGAGCGTGGGTCGCCAGCCAGCGGGGGGCGACTCCCGCGCCGAGCGACGGCGGCCTGGAGCGCACGCTGGCGGAAATTGCATAACAGATTTTCAGGAGTCCGCACCACTATGACCCGCGGTTCCGTTTCTCTAACCAAAGCTGCGAGCCCTGGGTTTTGGTTTATGCTGAGTAGGCTTTCATGCAGGGGGCCTAGTGACAAAGTGCCGGGTAGTCCGTAGTGGGTTCGTATTCGTTATCTTTATCTTTTTCTTCATATTCTCCGCCTTCTCGATCGAGTCCGCGCAAGCACAACAAATACCGGAAAGCGCTTATCAGGAGCTTCATTGGCGAATGATTGGCCCCTTTCGCGGCGGTCGCACTCGCGCCGCCGTCGGCGTTCCCACTCAACCAAATGTTTTCTACATGGGCCAGGTCAATGGCGGCGTGTGGAAGTCGAACGATTACGGCCGCACTTGGAACCCGATCTTCGACCACGAATCGACGCAGTCGATCGGCGCCATTGCAGTCGCTGCTTCCGATCCCAACATTATTTATGTCGGCAGCGGCGAAGGCCTGCATCGTCCCGATCTCTCCGTGGGCAATGGCATCTACAAGTCCACGGACGCCGGAAAAACCTGGACCCATCTCGGGCTGCGCGACGGCTTTCAGATTCCCGCGCTGGCCATCGATCCGCGCGACCCTAATCGGGTATTCGCCGCCGTACTTGGTCATCCCTATGGCCCGAATGAAGAGCGAGGGCTGTACCGTTCGACCGACGGCGGACAGAGCTGGCAGAAAGCGATCTACAAAGACGAAAACACGGGAGCCTCCGATGTGGAGATCGACCCCTCGAATCCCGACATGATTTACGCATCCATGTGGGAAGCTCGCGAGGGACCGTGGGAGGACAACAACGGATTCAACGGAACTGGCGGCGGACTGTTCAAGTCCAGCGATGGCGGAAACACTTGGCATCCTTTGACCCATGGCTTGCCCAAAGATCTCTCGCAGATGAATGTTGCCATCGCCCCGAGCGATTCGCGGCGCGTCTACGCGACGGTGGCAATGAGTTCAGGAAAACTGGCCTTCTACCGCTCTGACGACTCGGGAGAAAACTGGTCGAAGACGACAGACGATCCGCGGCCTTCGGGCCGGATCGGCGGGGGCGATCTCGCCCTCCCGCGTGTAGACACAAAAAATGCCGACATCGTATACAGCGCCAGCACGGTAACCATGCGTTCGACCGATGGAGGCAAGACCTGGTCGGGTTTTCGCGGCGCCCCCGGCGGCGACGATTACCAAAATCTCTGGATCAATCCCAACGATCCCAACATTATTCTTCTGGTGAGCGACCAGGGCGCGATCGTGACCGTGAACGGCGGGCAGAGTTGGGGTTCGTGGTACAACCAGCCCACCGCGCAGCTTTACCACGTAGCCGTCACCAATACTTTTCCCTATCAACTTTGTGCCGGACAGCAGGAGAGCGGGTCGGTTTGCATTCTAAGCCGCGGCAACGATGGAGCGATTACCTTTCACGACTGGCACCCTGTGGGCGTGATTGAGTATGGCTACGTCGCCCCCGATCCGCTCGACGCTGACGTCGTCTACGGCGGAGGTCGGAACGAGGTCTCGAAGTTTCACTTTTCTACAGGGCAGGTGCAGAACATCACCCCACTGCCGGTGCGCAACGCGAAATATCGCACCGACCGGACCGAGCCGTTGATGTTTTCTCCCTTGGACCCGCACACGCTTTATTTCGCCAGCAACGTTCTGTTCAAAACCACCGATGGCGGCAATTCGTGGCAGACCATCAGCTCCGATCTCACGCGCGAGAAGCCGGGAGTGCCGGCCAGTGTGGGCAGCCTCGTGCCCAAGGACGCCGAGCAGCAGCGGGGAGCGATTTATGCGCTCGCCCCGTCCTTCAAGAACATCCATACCCTTTGGGCGGGAACCGACGACGGCTTGATCTGGCTGACTCGCGACGGCGGCAAGAAATGGAGCGCCATTACCCCGCCGGAGCTCACGCCCTGGAGCAAGGTCACGCAGATCAGCGCCTCGCACTTCGACGACGACACCGCGTACGCTTCGGTGAGCCGCTTCCGCATCGACGACGAGCGCCCGTATGTTTATCGAACTCACGATGGCGGCAAAACGTGGAACCTTATCATCGCCGGGCTCCCTCAGATCGGCCCGGTCGATGCGGTGCGCGAAGATCCCGTGCGCAAGGGACTATTGTTTGCCGGCACGGAGAATGCAGTCTGGGTTTCCTTCGATGACGGCAACCATTGGCAGTCACTGCAACTCAACTTGCCGCACACCTCGATGCGCGATCTTTGGATTCACGAGGACGACCTGATTGTGGCCACGCACGGGCGCTCGTTCTGGATTCTCGATGACATCGAGCCGCTGCGCGAAGCCGCCGCCTCGCTGGGCGATGCTCATCTTTTCACTCCCGCCCCGGCGCTTCGCGTTCAGCGCGATACTTACTCGGACACGCCGCTGCCACCCGACGAACCGGCGGCGGCCAATCCTCCGGACGGAGCGATCATCGATTACTATCTCGCGCAGAATTCCGCTTCCGCAGTGACTCTGGAAATTCTCGACGATCACGGCCAACGGGTGCGCAAATTTTCCAGCTCCGATCAACCTGACGTCACCGAAGCGGCGCTGGAGAAACAACTGATCCCGCTTTACTGGCTTCGCCCTTTTCGCGCTCTAGCGGCGGGTGCCGGCATGCACCGCTGGATCTGGGATCTTCACTATCCTGCGCCGGACGCGGTGCGGCATGAGTATCCCATTGCCGCAGTTCCAGGGGATACGCCACGAATTCCGCTCGGCCCCACCGCTTTACCGGGGCGATATACGGCTCGATTTTCAGCCAACGGCAAGAGTTACGAAAGCAAGTTCATCGTCAAGATGGACCCGCGCGTAAAAGCCTCCGAAGCTGCGCTGGAAAAGAAATTCCAGTTCGAGAAGCATCTGGCAGCGCTACTGACAAAAAGTTCAGGGGCGGTGCGCCAGGCACAGGCGATTCACGAGTCTCTGCAAAAACTGGTTGAGCAAGCCAGCGGCTCGACGGTAGCTTCGCTGCAGGCGTTCGAAAAGAAATTAACCGCGCTGCTGGGAGCGCCTGCTGGTTTCGCCGCGGCCCCGAACCATGAAATCACCCTTATGACGATAAATGCTCAAGTCGCCACTCTGTATGGCCAAGTGTGGCAGGCCGACGACCAGCCGACCCATTCCCAACTTGAGGCTCTCGCGATGGTAGAGCGTGATGCGCTCGATGCATGGCAGCGCTGGGATGCGTTCCGGTCCACAGATCTCCCTGCAGTGAATCGCACGCTCCGGGACGCGAATTTACCCGAAGTCAAACTCGAATCCGATCCCAACCGGGAAGAGGCGGCCATCGACGAAGAGTAGATGGCTGCCTACTTTGCTTGTAAACGAGCCCTTGCAGGTAGCTTGATACGCGCCAATCTCGAGCGGTAGTGTGCAAGATCTTGCAAGGTTCGACAGCAGAGATTTACACTCTGATCAAGTATTAAATCTTCCGCTTAAGTGGCTGAAGAACTCCCGAACCGGGTTATAATTCTGCGGCACTCACATTTGGCGGAAGTGCAAGTCGCGTTCTCCCCCCGGCTTGGTACTCTGAAAACGTTACGTCCAGCTTCACAAAACCAGACTCGATAAATCAGGAATGAAAGGAAACATGAAGGCTCCGCGCACCCTCGCAGTCGCTTTCACTTTACTGGCATGGGTAGGTATCGCCAGTGCCCAGGACCCGCTTAGCTCAAAATGGACCAAGCTCGCGCATCAACCCACCGTTAATACCGATACCGCTCTCTTGTTGACCGACGGAACCGTGATGATGCACGAGTATGACAGCGCCAACTGGTGGCGGCTGACGCCCGACATTACGGGAAGCTATCTCAACGGCACTTGGAGCGCGCTGGCTCCCATGCAGAGGGGATACGCGCCGCTCTATTTTGCTTCGGCGGTGTTGGCCGACGGCCGCGTACTGGTGGAGGGGGGAGAGTACAACAACGGGAATCAAGTCGAGACGAACCTCGGAGCAATTTACGATCCGACCACGAATGTTTGGACTCCGGTGACCGCACCCAGCGGGTGGAGGACAATCGGCGACTCTCCCGCTGTGGTTCTGCCGGATGGAACTTTTATGATGGGGCAAGGAGGACAGCCCTCAAAGCTGCAGGTCAACTTCGATGCGACCACACTGACTTGGAGCGCAATTGGAACTGGCAAGGCGGACGGTTTCTCGGAAGAGGGGTTCGTGCTTCTGCCGGATGGCTCGGTCCTAACCGTAGACTGCGAAGACGGAACGAATTCCGAGATCTATGATCCAACGACCACCACGTGGAGCATCGCGGGCAGCACCATCGTACCGCTGCCGAACGACGGCGGTATGGGTATTGTCCCCGAAATGGGGCCTCTTTTGCAGCGTCCCGATGGCAGCGTCGTAGCTTTCGGCGCAACCACGAACACGTCCATCTACAGCACATCTAGCGGTAAGTGGACCAAAGGCCCGACGTTTCCCAATTCCGACGATATGGCCGACGCGCCAGCTACGATCTTGCCGGATGGCAACATACTGGTCTACACCAGCCCGGGTGTCTTTCAAAACGGGGCCAACTTCTACGAATTCACTTACCCGGGGAACACCTTTGTAGCCGCGCCTTCCACGGCGAAGTCGGCCAAGTTGACCTCTTTTGTAGGACGGCAATTGTTACTGCCGACCGGCGAGGTGATGTGGTTGGCTGCATCCCAACCCGCCGTGATCGATGTTGAGCTGTACGAGTCGAAGGGCACGATTAACCCAGCCTGGAGGCCCACGATCACATCGGTTCCCAGCACTCTAACCCGGGGCGATTCTTACACCATCTCAGGTACGCAGTTTAACGGCCTCTCGGCCGGCACTACTTATGGCGACGACGCCCAGATGGCGACCAGCTATCCGATCGTGCGCATCACCAACACGGCGACGAAACATGTTTTTTATGCTCGTACGCACGATCACAGCACGATGGGAATTGCCACGGGCAGCGCTATTGTGTCAACTACCTTCGACGTACCCGCGGCCGCCGAAACGGGCGCGAGCATGATCGTGGTGGTGGCGAACGGAATTCCTTCGAAAGCGGTGAAGGTGACTTTGCAGTAAGAGTTGCCGCCTGGCCCCAGTTCGTACTTGCGGCCGGAATCGAAGACTACGGCGCCGGGATTCCGAGACGAAGCCCGGCATTTTGTTTCTTGACTTAACGCAGCAGGGAGGGCTCATTCATCGCTAGGCGCTTAAGGTTTGCGGAAGAAGCTTCGCCCAAAAAAACGCGCTGCCAAGTGCGCAGCGCCGAAAGGCGATTCTTATAACCAGACGCGTACGATGTGCCTGAAATTGTTCGGTCGCTGAGCGCAAAGCTCGACACCGGCTTCGGCGGTTGGGAACGTGGGGCGCGCCTCGTTCCGCTAACTAAAGCCAATCGCGCGCCCTAATTGTCGGCATCGCTGAAGCGATGCTCGGATAGAATCTTTTTTCCAACTGAGTCTCTACGAAAAGAAAAGAAACTGCTCCGCCGGGATCATAATTTCGCCGTCGCAAAAACGGAGCATGAATCGAACTACGCGGGTACCTGAATCGAGATCAGCTCGGGATTGCAGCGGGAATTCTGGATGGTTTTAACCGCGTCCTCGGCCGTCAGCCTGCCCATGGCCAGCGCCAGCTTAAGGTTGGTCGTCGTCTGAATCGGCGTGCGGTCGATCCGTTGCACATACTCCGGGGCGCGGGCACCGCCACGGTTCACCTTAACCAGAAATTTCGTGTTTTTCATGGGTGGTCCTTCTTGCTACAGGATGACGAGCTAAATCGGCGCAGCGTGCGAGACACGATTCCTGCTTGAATCGCCTTAATAGAAAATGTCTAGATGGGACTGACTCACTGCGAATTCCGAAAAGAATAAATGAATCTCAGCATGAAGAGGTGTCACAGCAGTTACTATCTTAGGCCGATTTGTGGCTCTTGTCAAACTACTTCAGCCGAGATTATAGCTCATGGCAATGATAGAAGCCCTATGGATATCCGAGGGGAAGCTTCTCGAAACGCCCCCTTGGAGTTTCCACTATGGTTGCAGAATCTGCCCAAGTTGCGGACGAACCCGCTCATCTTTGATTTGGCTCGCATCCCAGCCCCCGCCGAGGGCTTTCACCAGGTACACCGCGCTCACCATCTGCTGCCCGAGTAGCTGCGTCTCCAGCCGTTGGCTGGTTAGTAACGTAGTTTGGGCAGTGATCACGTCGAGATAGCTGGTGACGCCTCCGATGTAGCGATTGTTGGCGATATCGAGAGCGCGGCGCGCATCTTCCACCGCGGCCGCTTGGGTCGACAAAGCTTGCGCCAGCGTGCTCAGATTGCTGATGCCGTCCTCCGCCTGTTGAAACGCCGTGAGCACAGCCTGGCGGTAATTGGCGACGGACTGTTCGTAAGCGGCGCGCGCAGCCGCCAGATTTGCGCGGTTGCGCCCGCCCTCGACCAGCGGCTCGAGCGCGTCCGCACCGATCGACCAGAACAGGCTGGGGGCATTCAAGAGTGGAGCAATCTCGCGGCTCTGCCAGCCGCCAGCTCCGCTCAACGTGATGTGCGGATAGAAAGCCGTCCGCGCGATCCCGACTTCCGCGTTCTGATAAGCGATCTGCCGCTCCGCCGCGGCAATGTCAGGCCGGCGCTCTAGCACGTCCGAAGGCACTCCCAGCGGAATCGGAGGCGGCGTAGCCTGCAACGGCGCCACCGGCACGGCGAGGCTCGAGGCCGGCTTTCCCACCAGCACCGCGATCGCGTGCTCATACTGCGCCCGCGACTGCTGCACCAGCGCCAACTGCGACAGTGTCGAATCCAGCAACGCCGCCTGTTGCGCAACCTCCAAGCCACTCGCGATTCCGCCCTGATGCCGGTTGTTGACTAGATCGAGTCCTTTGCGCTGGTAGCCCACCGATTCCCGCACCACCTGGAATTCGGCATCGAGTTCGCGCAGCGAAAAATAGTCGGCAGCCAACTCCGCGGTCAGCACCAGTTGCACGTTCTGCAAATCCGCAGCCGAGGACTGAAGCGAAGCGTTCGCAGCTTCCACGTTGCGCCGCACCCGGCCGAACAGATCGACTTCATAGCTAAGATTAAACGGAACCGTGTAGACACTCTGCGTGTAAGGGGTAGTGGGCTGGGGCACCCCGTTCACAAGCGCCGGCTCGGAACCATTCAACGGTCGATTGCCGGAACCGCGCTGCCGCAGCGCGCTGGGGTCGGTGGAAAGCTGCGGAAAGTAATCCGCCGTGGCCACACGTGCCAGAGATCGCGCCTGATCTAAACGGTCGCGCGCCGCGGCCAGAGACTGATTCGCCGCCAGCAACTGGCGCTCGAAGTCATCCAGCCCGGGATCGTGAAAAATCTGCCACCACGCTCCCTTGGGGATGGAATCTTTGGGCGCTGCCTGCTCCCAAGGAGGTTCGGTCTTCCATGCATCGGGAGCGGGCGCCGGTGCCGAAGGGCGGCTGTAGCGTGGACCAACCGTACAACCCAGGGAGAATAAAATGACGGGCACAAAAAATACAAAAGTCGCAGGTGCAAATCGCCGCGCTGCGGACCCACCTAAATTGAAACTTCTCTTCACGACGCCCCGCCTTTTTGCTGGCCCGCCGGCGGTTGATTGGGTTGCGACTGGTTGGGCGCAGGCTGCGCGACCTTAACCTCCTGCCCCTGCTCCAAAGAGTCGGGAGGATTGATCACAATCCGATCGAGGGGAGAGACGCCTCCCAGAATCTCCAGCGTGGCTCCGTAGTCGCGGCCAATATTGATCGGCCGCAGCTGAACCTTGTTATCGGTGCCGACCACGGCCAGCTGCGGCCCTTCGGCGCGAAACAGCATCGCGTTCACCGGCACCGTAACTTTATTTACATCGGACCCGACCGCAAAGTGAACTTCCCCGAACGAACCGGGCAGCAGGCGTCCATCTTTATTGGGAACGTCGACTTCAGTCAGCAAAGTTCGCGTGCCCGGATCGATCGCCTCCGCGGTGCGCGCCACCGTGGCCATAAACTTCTGCCCGGGAAATTCCTGCAGAGTCACCGTAGTCTTGGCACCGACTCTAATGTAAGGCGCATACGCTTGGGGAACGCTGGTGTACACGCGCAGCGGATCGACTCGCGCCAGATCGAATAATTCCCGTCCTGCAGCGCCCGCTCCCGCATTGATGAGAGCCCCCGGGTCAACGTTGCGCCGCGTCAGCACCCCGGAGAACGGCGCGTACACATCTTTGAAACCCTCCATCTGCTCAAGCCGCCGCACATTGGCATCGGCGGACGCCAGATTCGCCTGCGCCTGCTTGTAGCCGCTTTCCTGCTGATCGGCCTCCTGCGCGGAAACCGAGTCCGTCTTGCGCAGATTTTCCCAGCGCTCCGCGCTGATTTTTGCCAACTCCAGTTGTGCCACAATTTGCTGCCGCGCCGCCCGCGTCTGGTTCAGTTCTTGGTCGACTTCGGGCGTGTCGATCTTGGCCAGCAACTCGCCCTTGGTCACGCGGCTGCCCATGTCCTTGTACCACCGCAGCAGATATCCGCTGGTGCGCGCGTAAATCGGCGACTCCTCATAAGCCAGAAGCGATCCCGGCAGCACCAATTCCTCGTCGGGTTTTTCGCGGAGCGGATAAACCACCGCAACTGTGGGCACGGTCTCGCGCTCTGTTTCCTTGGCCAGCGCGCGGTCATGGCTCAATCGGCCCAGCAGCGTGAGCCCGCCGGCCAGTAGCAGTACCAGCAGCGCGACGCCCACCATCATCAGCGCCCTGCGTGGCGGAGCGGGAGGCAGGTCGGGTGGGGGCTCGATCCCCGGAGCTTGATGCCGCGCGTGTCGCTCGATTTCTTCGATCTCCTCGTCCATCTGCGCCTGCGGACTCAAAGCGCGATGCTCCTCACCCGGATTCGCACCCTCGCGCCCAGACTCAACCCGCTGCGCATCGCGTGTTTGCTTCGACTCGGTGTCAGCACTCATTGCGTGAACTCCAAAGTGTTTTCGCTCCGCGATCTCCGCGGCCCTTCTCCGCAACCTCCGCGTCAAAAGGCTTTGTCTTTCTCAATCGCCATGCGCCTGCCGCGCTCGTTTAGCCTCCAGCCGGCCATGGAAGATCGCGAACACGCTGGGCACAAAAAACAAAGTCGCCACCGTCGCGAACAGAAGGCCCCCAATCACCGCTCGGCCCAGCGGCGCATTTTGCTCTCCGCCTTCGCCGAAGCCCAAAGCCATCGGCACCATGCCGATAATCATGGCCAGCGCCGTCATCAGCACAGGCCGCACGCGCGTATATCCAGCGGACACTGCGGCTCGTAGCGCCGGAATGCCCTCGTCGATTTGTTCCCGCGCGAAGCTCACCATCAGAATGGAATTAGCCGTGGCCACGCCCATGCACATCACCGCGCCCGTGAGCGACGGGACGCTGAGTGTGGTGCGGGTCAGGAGCAGGAACCAGCAGATACCCGCCAACGCTCCCGGCAGCGCCGCAATGATGATGAACGGGTCCAGCCACGATTGAAAGTTAATCACGATCAGCAAATAGACCAGCAGAATAGCTCCCGCCAATCCTACGCCCAGTCCGAAGAATGACGACCGCATGGTCGCCACTTGCCCGCGTACCACAATGTGAGTGCCGCGCGGCAACTTTCCGTCAAAGCTCTTGAGCACCTTATCGGTCGCCGCTGCCACCGCGCCCAGGTCGCGATCCTGCGTGCTGGCATAGACGTCGATGACCGGCTGGACGTTGTAATGGTTCACCGTTGCCGCCCGCGTGATCGGATACAGCTGCACCAGGTTGCCCATCAACTGCGGACCTTGCTGCGAGGTCACCGGGATATCCATCAAGTCCTGCATGTTGGTCATTCGGTATTGCGGAGCCTGCACCGCCATCTGATACGTGATCGCGTTTTTTGGATTGAGCCAGAAGTTCGGCGTGGTCTGGAAACTTCCGCTCAGCGAAACCAGCACGCTTTGCGCCACATCGCGCGCGGTTAGCCCCACCTGGGTCACCCGGGTGCGGTCGATATCCATGTGCAGCGTGGGGAGAGAAAGCAGTTGTTGCACGTGAACGTCGGCAGTGCCGGGAATGTGCCGCATCTTGTTGGCGATCTGCTGCGCGATGGCGTAGCTGCTGGCCGCGTCCGTGCCCACGACCTGCACGTCGATGGGCGCGGGCAACCCAAAGTTGAGAATCTGAGTCACGATATCGGCAGGCTGAAAGAAAAACTCCACCCCAGGAAATTTTTGCGGAAGCACTTCTCGCAGATGCCGCGTGAGCCCCGCGGTCGGTGGATGATGCTCCGGGTCGAGAGCGATCAAAATCTCCGCATCGCTGGTGCCGATCGTTCCAGAGGAGCTGTAAGACTGATTGATGCCAGAGTTGGGCAGACCGATGTTATCGAGAATAGTCTGCACTTGGCCCTTGGGAATTTCGTCGCGCAGCGCCGCCTCCACTTCGTCGCAAAGCCGCGCCGTCTCTTCCACCCGCAACCCTGGACGCGCGCGCACGTGCAGCCGCAACAGCCCGGCATCCACCTGCGGGAAAAAATCTTGCCCCAGGAACGCCACCCATCCCAGCGACAACACGCAGAACGCCAAAAAGCAAATCACAAAAACGCCGCGATGCTCGAGCGTGGTTTCAAGCAACTGCTCATAGCCTCGGCGGAAATCTTCGAACTTGCGCTCGAAGCCGCGCTGGAAGCGCCCCAACGCCGACTTGGGAGCTTCCGCGCGATGCTCGTGCCCGCGCATGATGTACATCACCAGCGTCGGAATCAGAGTTCGCGAAAGCAGATAGCTGGCCAGCATGGCGAAGCTCACCGCTTCTGCCAGTGGCACGAACAAGAATTTCGCCACGCCCGTCAGAAAAAACATGGGCACGAACACGATGCAAATACTCAAGGTGGAAACGAACGCCGGCACCGCAATCTGCTGCGCGCCATCGAGAATTGCCTGCTTCATCTCCTTGCCCAGGGCAAGGTTGCGCTCGATGTTTTCGATTTCCACCGTGGCATCGTCCACCAGGATGCCGACGGCGAGCGCCAATCCTCCCAGCGTCATGATGTTGATGGTTTGCCCAATCGCTCCCAGAATGATGATCGAGACAAAAATTGAGAGCGGAATAGAAATAGAAATAACGATCGTCGGCCGCCAGTCCCCGAGGAAAAGAAGAATCATCACTGCGGTCAAGGCCGCCGCAATCAAGCCTTCCCGCAGCACACCTTGAATCGAGGCGCGCACGAATAGAGATTGATCGAAAAGCCCGCTGACCTTCAGTTCCGGAGGCAACGCTTGCGCCGCCTGCTGAACAATACTTTTCACCCCAGCCACAATCTGCAGCGTGGAGGCATTGCCGTTCTTGTAGATCGACATCAGCGCGCCGCGCACTCCGTCCTGGCGCACAATGTTGGTCTGCGGCGAGAAGCCGTCGCGCACGTGCGCCACATCGCGCAGGTATAGCGTCGAGCCGTTGACGGTCTTCACCGGCAAATCGTTTAATTCCGCAATGGTCTGGGGCGTGCCGTTCATCTCGACGTTGTATTCCAGCGGACCGAGTTTCACCGTGCCGCTCGGCAGAATCAGATTCTGCGCATTCACCGCATTCACGATATCGGTAGGTTGCAGCCCATAGGACTGAAGCTTCGGCAGATCGAGATCGACTTGAATCTGCCGGAACTTGCCGCCATAAGGATAAGGCGTAGCCGCGCCCGGCACGGTCGCAAGATAGTTACGAAGAAAATTCTGCCCGAGATCGAAAAGCTGCTGCTCCGGCAGAGTCTTGCTGCTCAAGCCCAGCTGAATGATCGGTGTAGTAGAAGCGCTGTAGGAAATGATCAGCGGAGGCGTCGTCCCTGGCGGCAGATTACGGACCGTGGTCTGCGCGATGGCGGTGATCTGTGCGATCGCTCCCTGCACGTTCGTCCCCGGCCGAAAGAAAACCTTGATCACGCCATAGCCGTAGACGGACTGCGACTCCATGTGCTCGATGTCATTGACGGTGGTGGTAATGCCGCGCTCGGAGTTCGCTACGATGCGATCCGCCATATCCTGCGGCGAGAGTCCGGTGTAGAACCAGACCACCGAAACCACTGGAATATCGATGTCAGGAAAGATGTCAACCGGGGTGCGGAAGATCGTCACAAAAAACAGGATGATGATGACCAGCGCCATCACCACAAAGGTGTAGGGACGGCGCAGCGCTAGGGCTACAATCCACATCGCTTAAGCACCCACTCCAAGGTCAAGAGTCAACCGGGGTCAGCTGCGCGGCCGCAAAGAAACCCCCAGCACTTCAAATTTAGATTCGATACTCCCCGTATCGGATTCTAAAGCTTGACCGCGATTATATGGTAAGGTGAGGGCATGCGCCAGAAGTCTCCGGCACAAAGTAATGGCCGCCCCGGCGGAAAGAAGCGCGCGCCGGGCCGTCCGCGCAGCGAACAGGCGCGCTCGGCCATACTGCGCAGCACTTTGCAACTGCTCGGCAAGAACGGATTTTCCGATCTCACGATTGAAGATGTATCGGCCCACGCTGGGGTGGGCAAGACCACGGTGTACCGCTGGTGGCCGAATAAGGCCGCTCTCATCGCCGACGCCTTCGCCAGCAGTACTACCCGGAAGCTTCACTTTCCTGATACCGGCTCGCTGCGAACTGATATGAGCCAGCAGATGCGGCAACTGGTAAAGATTTTTCGCAGCCGCCGCGGCCGCATTGTCTCGGCGATTCTCGCCGCCGGACAGAGTGATCGCCAGGTCATAGCCGCCTTCCGCGAACGATTTTTGAAACCCCGCCGCCGCGAAGCCTACGCCACCCTGCGCCGCGGCATCGTTCGCGGCGAACTGCGTAAGGGGACGGATCTCGACCTGCTCCTCGATTCTCTCTACGGCCCCATCTACATGAGATTTCTCATACGCCACGGCAGCTTGAACTCGGGCTTCGTCAATCATCTGTGTGAACTCGTGCTGGGTGGCGCGCTCCCGGAACGCTGAGGCAATCGCCGTGCGCTCTGCGTGGACCAAAAAAATACTCCAGGATTTTTCATCCCAGAGTAATCCACTCCACCCCCAAGTCAGAAATCTCTAATCCATCTCATGGAATTCTTTCTCCTGCGCTCTCATTCCCGCGCCTGCAGCGGCCGCGGATTCCGCTCTGCCCTTCTGCCACTTCTCCTCTTCCAACACCACGATGGTCTCCAGCTTTTTCTTCTTCAGCCCCGCATTGATTCCGGGCAGCTCTTTTTGCGTGAGCTTCTGGAAGTCGTCGATGACGTCTTGCAGTTCATGACCGAGAGACTCGTTGCGCGCCACCTGGTAATCCGTGGGCTTGCCGTCGTATCCCGTGACCGCACCATAGAGTTGCCCGATGTGTTCGCGGATGCGTTCTTCTCCTGTTACCATGCCGCCTTCCTTGGTGGCAACGATCTTCGAGCGCAGCCCATCGCAATCCGCCGCCAGCTTTTGCAATGCTTTGCGCAGCGGATCTTTCTCCGAAAGCTTGGCCGAGCGAGCGTTGGCCGCATCGCGCACGCCTTCGATCGACGCCACTCCATAAGTCATGTGCTCCAGCAGCCGATAAACTTTCATGGAAAGCTCGAATTCCGCCTTGCGTTCCTCGAGCGAATACTTGGCTCGCGGATCGATCGCAACCGTTAATTGCTCGGTGTAAGTTTGATCTCCCTTCGTAAGCTTCACCGTGTAGGTGCCGGGCAGCACCCGCGGTCCCTGCGCCGCCTCAAACAACGCGCTGGCCGCGGGCGCCACCGCCGGCGGCTTCACTCGCATTCCCCAGCCGGCGCGATTCAGCCCGCGATGCTTTCCCCCCGAGACTGTATCCACCAGCTTGCCGTCCTGATCGAAAATCTCGATCTTCAGATCGCCAAAAATATGCCGGCCCTTCTGGTAATAAGTGATTTGTGCATCGCTCGGCCGGTTTCGACCGTGGAAGGTTTCGTCGCCTGCCGCCCAGCCTCCGCTTACATCGAAGTACTGAATCGACGGCCGCCCCGGAATTAGCGCCGCCTCTTTCGCCATCTCATCCGCAGTCAGAGCCCGCAGCGGCGAAATGTCATCCACTATCCAAATTCCGCGTCCGTGCGTAGCCAGCACCAGATCCGACTCGCGTGCCTGCACCACGATGTCATCCACCGGCACCGCGGGAAAATCCGATCCCTTGTACTGCGCCCACCGCTGCCCGCCATCCACCGAGATCCAGAGACCGAACTCGGTGCCGAGAAAGAGCACGTTGCGGTTCACCGTGTCTTCTTTGATCACGTGCGCAAACCCGCGCACGCCGCTTTCCTGCGCCGGCAGCGCCGTCCAGCTCTGCCCGTAATCCGTCGTCTTGTAGACGTAGGGCTGGATGTCTCCGAACGTGTGCCGGTCAAAGGTGGCATAGGCTGTGCTTTCATCGAAGCGGCTGGCCTCGATGGTCGTGACCCACGAATTCTTGTCGAGCCCCTTTACGTTCCCGATCACATTCGTCCAGGTCTTCGCTCCATCGCGCGTGATCTGCACGTTGCCGTCGTCCGTGCCCACCCAGATGACCTGTCCATTCTTCGGCGACTCCGAAATCGAATAGATGGTCGTGTACATCTCCGCCGAAGAGTTATCCACGGTCACTCCGCCAGACTCTTCCTGCTTCTGCTTTTCCGGATCGTTCGTAGTGAGGTCGGGAGAGATGCGATCCCACGATTGCCCATGATCGCGCGATCGGAATAGAAACTGCGCCCCGATGTAAATCGTCCCCTTCTCATTCGGGCTCATGTGAATGGGCGTATTCCAATTGAAACGCAGCTTGCCCTCGCCGTAATTCGGCCAGGGATGGATGTCGCGAATCTCGTGCGTGTACCGATTCACGCGCCCAATCTCACCGCCCTGTGCCTCGGCGTAAAGATAGTCGGGGTCGGAGGTGTCCTCGAACATCCAGAAGCCGTCGCCTCCAAACATGTTCTCCCATTGCGCATTGGTGATGCCGCCGGGATACGAGGAATCGCCCACCCACGAACTGTTGTCCTGCAAGCCGCCGTACACGTGGTACGGATCCGCATTGTCCGTGCTCACGTGGTAGAACTGCGAAGTCGGCAAATTCATCTGATGCTTCCAGCGATTGCCGCCGTCTTCGCTGCGCCACAATCCGCCATCGTCGCCGGCGATCACAATGTTCGTATTCTTAGGATTGATCCACACGTCATGAAAGTCGCCGTGGTCTTGGCCTGACACCACGTTGAAAGTTTTTCCGCCATCGTTGCTGAGCAGCAGAATAAGATCAGGTTTGAAAATCTTATTTTCGTCTTTCGGATCGACGATCAAATTTCCAAAATAAAATGGACGCCACACCATGTAATTGCTGGCGTCGAGCTTGGTCCAATTCGCACCCGCGTCGTCGGAGCGATACAGCCCGCGCCCTTTCTCCGCTTCGATGTTGGCATAGACCACTTGCGGCTTCGAAGGCGCGACCTGCACCGCGATGCGGCCGTAGGGCTTCGGCGGCAGCCCCTTGCCATTGTCCTGAGTGATCTCGCTCCAGTGCGCGCCTCCATCGGTCGATTTAAACAGCCCGCTGCCCGGACCTCCCGAGCGAAACGTCCAGCCCTGCCGGCGGAAATCCCACAGGGCCGCATAAATCGTCTTCGGCTCCTGCTGGCTGCGCGCGATCATGGCGCAGCCGCTCGAGCCGTTTGCCCCCGCCAGAACTTTGTTCCAACTCTTGCCCCCGTCCGTGGTCCGGAAAACTCCGCGCTCGTCGTTATCGTTCCACAAATGTCCCGTGGCGCAGGCCAGCACGTCATTGCCATCGCTGGGGTTCACCAGAATTTTGGCGATGTGTTCGCTGTCTTTCAGTCCAACATGATTCCAGTTCTCGCCGCCGTCGGTCGATTTGTAAATCCCATCCCCCACCGACACGCTGTTGCGCAGCCAGCCTTCGCCGGTGCCAACCCAAACCGTCTTGGAATTCGAGGGGTCGATCGCCACCGCGCCGATCGACTGCACGTCTTCGCGATCAAAGACAGGCTTGTACGTCGTGCCGCCATTCACCGATTTCCAAACTCCTCCACTCGCCGCGCCGACAAACACGGTGATGCGGCCCTCTTCTTCGACCGCGTCCACCGCGGCAATGCGCCCGCTCATGGCTGCAGAGCCGATGTTCCGCGCCGGCAATCCCGAAACCGTGGCCGCGTCAAAGCGGTACGGCGCCTGCGCCGCAGCCGGCAGAGCCGGGTAGATAGAAGCTGCAAACAGTACAGCGACCCACCAACCACCTGGAGCGGATGCTTTCATGTCGATGAGCCCTCTTCCGTGCAATCGATTTTTGTTTTCGGGTCCGTGCGCGCGCAGAAACCAGCGAGTTGGATCAGCGTGCTTTAGTGAACCCCAACCATTCCAGATTTCTTCTCTTCCGTTTTCAACGACGCGGGCAAGGCGAAATCCGCCGGGCTGATGGTCACATTCGCCTCCAATTTCTGCACCGTCGCTGTCTGCTCGTCAGGATTGCTCTTGCTTCCCTGCGAAATCGAGAAGGGATACATCACGCCGTTCACCGGCTTGTACGAACCGTAGCCGACTACGTGATCCCGCACCGAGCCGCGAATGAATTGCTGAATCTCTTTGCGAATCTCGATGTAAGTATCGGGGTCGAGATAGTCGTAAATAATGTCGCCGTTCTTGAGCGTGATCTTCAAGCGCAGCGCATCGTCGCCATCCACGGTATCGTGGCCGAGGTATTCGACCGTGCTGCCCTTCTCTTTGTAATCGACCAGGGGCCCGTCAAAGTCGGCATCCAGCAGCAGATCGCGCAGATCGTCTTCGCCCAGCAACTCCGGATCCTTCTTTCCGCCGAAGGGCTGAATCTGCCACCCCGTGCCGCCGTCATAAGCCTGCACCTCGGTCATTCCCTGCAAAGTCAGGGTCTCGCGGACCAAATTCGGCCGCTCGTTTTCCTGCCCCAAGGTCGCGGTGAAGCCTCCGCCGCCCTCGAACTTCCCGGTCATGCGCAGGGTCTTGATGGCTTTTATCTTTTCCATGCCGCCCCTGGCCGCAATATTCTTGGCAATCAATTCGTCCGCCGTTTGCGAAAACGAAAACGCACCGAAATAACAGACTACGACCAGCAATTTCATGGCACTACGCATCGAGCGGACTCCTCCGGGGAAGAATGAAAGAATGGACTCACGGTATGCGAAAACGAGAAACAGTACTGTACCCGTTACTAGACGCGCAATTCAAGTGTTGGTGAGCCGTCATCCAACTCCTCCACGATAAAAAAGCCGCCCTCGCGGACGGCTTTACGATTTCATCTGTCAAATTTGCTTAGTGGTTCAACGAGAAGTTCAGTCCTGTGGTCAGAATCAGATCGTTCTTCTTAGCGCCCTCCGGCGGATTGGAAACATAAATGTCGCTGAACTGATTCTGCCATCCCAGCCACTTGCTGATCTTGGTGACCGTACCGAAATCGAAGGTGCCGCGGTACTGCCCGGAATAGCCGCTCGACAAGTCGGGATAAAAATAAAACTTCTCCGTGATCACGGTGGTCTTGCCCAGCTTGTGCATCAACTCTTCGCCCAGCGTGAGCGCAGCAAATTTATTGGTTACGCCATACGACACATAACTCGGCGGAACGGTTGCCGGCGTGACCAGCGGGCCGTTCGAGTACGTCTCATGGGTGTAGTTGACCCCGGCGAAAAAGTCCAGCGTGGTGCTGTCCGATTTGATCGCATGATAGCCCAGTCCGCCGCCGAAGACGCCGCGCAGATCCAAATCCTGCAGCACATTGCTCATAAAGTCCGCGCCCACGAAGGCGAATGCCCGGGCGTTCAGATTGTGATCGTAGCGCACGCCCGCCGTAATCAGGTTCGCCACGGTACTGGGCGAAGCCAGGTCGTTGTTGGTGTAAATCGATGTGATATAGACAGTAAGCTTGTCGTTCTCCGTCGGATGCACGGCATTCACAGCCAATGCCAAATTGCTGGTCTGGCTATTGCCGCGCGCGATCGAGAAACCCACGCTCGCCCCGCCATTCCATCCGCGAAGTAAGCCGGGATGCAGCGACTTTTCGTATGCGTTTTGCTCGGCGTCATTGCGGATCAACACCACGCTGCTGGCCGGGAGCTCCACCGTGCCCGTGATTTTCGTTGCCACTTCAATTTTTCCATCGCTGCCGGTCACCGGACCCACCACCGTCTTCTTGTCGACCGTGCTCACATGTAATTCCTGGTCGGTGGTGATCCTGGTGATCGCCACGAACTGCAGCGTCACGTCCCCGGCGAATTCGGTATGCAACACCAAGGTCTTGCCGTCCGACTTCACGATTGTGCCGGTCAGGCGATCCCCATTCTGCAACGTGATTTGATCCGCGAAAACTGCCGTGGCCAATCCCAGAACCACAGCGAAGGCAATAAAGTCGGCTTTACGCAAGGCTACCTGCCTCCCAATTTTAGAGTTAGCGATACCGCTCGACCGCTTGATATGAGGAACCGGGAACTGTTTGGAACGGGACAGAAAACAGGCTACAGCCTGGCCCTTGCATTCATAAACCTGTACGGATCAGGAAGACACTTTCGCGAAGTTCGACTGGGATCTTCGTCGATACGCGGCAACGATCAGCCCTTGGATTCGGGAGTCTTGTTCTGCTCGGTGGTGGATGCCTGCGCCGGAGGATTATCCTTCATGCCTTCTTTCAGGGCCCGAATCCCCTCGCCGAGTCCCTTCCCCAGTTCCGGCAACTTCTTGGGGCCGAATACCAGGAGAGCGATGGCAAAAATCACCAGCAGATGCATGGGTTGGAACAAGCCTTCAAACATAAGAACCTCCAAACGACGGTACTCTCATACGCTACTGGACGGGCAACCGGAAGTCAAACCTCTCCGGCTTCTCCGCTCCGGCTGGCTCAAGCTTTCAACCGCCCTCGCTAATACCATGCATTCCAAAAAGATGAGGCGCTGTGATCAAAATCACCCCGAGAAGTGACGCCTTTTATCGGAGTAAGAAGCATGCCACCCTGTTACCTCGGTGACCTTACTCCAGAGCGCCCCACCGGCTACTGTGTTTGGGCGGAGATTGGTGTGAAGCGCCACAGCCTTCCAGTCTTGATCCTTATTCTCGCGACTGCCCTGTGCGCTCCTGCGAGCGACTCCAAGCCCGTCGACCCGGTGCAACTGACCGCTTGGCTCGCCGCCGGAGTCCCCGGCCAGCGCCTGCTTCGCATCGTGCAGGAGTGCGGCATCGCCGCCTTCCTCAGCGAGAAGCAGATTGGTCAACTCGCCGCCGTTGGTGCGCCGGAAAGCTTGCTGCGCGCGCTTTCCCGTTTCAAACCCGCTCTCCCGGACCCGGCCAGCTCAGAAATTCCTGCATCGCTTCTCCACGCCGCCGCTGCTGCCCGCAGTCAGCGCTTTCACGAAGCGGAGCTGGCCTTGCGCGAGTCCATGACCGCCGATCCTCAGAATGCCGCGCTGCACTTCGCACTCGGCTCCATGCTGCGCCAGCAGGAGCGCTGGGATGAAGCTTTCGACGAGATCACGATCTCCGCCAAGCTCATGCCCGATTTCCCCGAGAATCACAGCTCCCTCGCCTACATTTTCTATCGCCTCGACGACGCGCCCAACGCCATCGCCGAAGCCCGCACCGCCCTGAGCATGGATCCGCAGAATGCCGAGGCCTATCAGTTCCTCGGCCTGGCCTTATTGGCCGGCGAACAATATTCCGCGGCGGTTCATGCCTTCAACGAATCTCTGCTCCGCGACTCCGAAAATCCCGATACTTATTACGACCTCGGCATCAGCCTGCACGCCACGGGAAACTCCTCCGCGGCGATCGCCGCCTATCGCCACGCGATTCATCTCACTCCCAAATTCTGGCAAGCGCATTCCAATCTGGCTCTTGTGCTCCACGAGCAAAGCCGGCTGGAGGAAGCCATCGCCGAGTATCGCGAAGCCAAGCGTCTCGCTCCGGACGAAGCCTCGGTTCGCAACAACCTCGGCAACACCTACTGCGACAAAGGAGACTTTGACGCTGCCATCCTCGAACTCCGCGAACTCTACCGCCAGCACCCCGAGTGGGAGCAGGGCCACGGCTGCCTCGCCCGCGCCTACCTGTCGAAGAAAGAATACGGCAGCGCCATCGGCGAACTGCAGTTGGCGATTCGCCACAATCCCACCGGCTCCGCCGAACATCGCGCCCTGGGCGAAGCCCTCGTGCTCAATGACAAGCTCGAAGAAGGCGTCCGCGAACTGCGGCTCGCCGTTACCCTGAATCCCGATTCCGACGCCGCTCACCACTCCCTGGCCACGGCTCTCTTCCAGCAACAGCAACTGCCCGCGGCGGAAAAAGAGTTTCGCGAGGCCCTCCGCCTCAACGCTTCGCCCGACAACCACTATTCTCTGGCGGCGTGCCTCATGAGCATGGATCGCTACGCAGAAGCTTTATCGGAGCTCGAGATCGCATCGCGACTCGATCCCGAGCGCCACCTCTATCGCGCCCGCCGCGACGAATTGCTGAAGGTGTTGAAAGAAACCAACTCGCGTTAAGCCGCCAAGAGGACTAGGCCCGGCATTGTACTCCCGATATTTTTAGCGGGATCACGCGATTACTTACACTGAAGAGGCAAACCGTCCCGCCAGCGCGGAACCTGGCGTGACCAAGAACTAAGAACTGACGAACTGAAGCATCACACACGACCCGGGAGAATCGCGCATGCAGTCGACGCCATCCACACAAGCCGCAGCCGCTCAACCTGCCCTCTCCACTCCGCCAGAAGTTGACGTCCGCCAAGAGTCCAGAAACGACCTGCGCAACTCCGTTCGCCGCGATCCCGCGGCTCCGGGCAGGTCTTCCGGCCTCGGCCTACCCTGCGCTCATTGCCACCTGTATTATTCCGGCAACCTGGCCGCCTGTCCCACTTGCAAAAGCAAAGAGCGGGTCGCTCCGAATGTGGTCCCGACCGCTCCGAAAATAAATGCCGCCGCCGAACCCGCGCCCGACACCGCCGTCGTGGAACAGGAGCGCGAGGCCTTTCTGAAGGAGTTCAAGTCGCAACTCTTCGCCGCCCACGCCGAGGTGGCCAACTCCCCGATCATTTGCACCTTGGCGGAACACCATCTCGAAGGCGCCGAGGCCGCTGCCATCTGTAAGCCCTGTTACGACCGTCTGCAGGAGCGCGTAGACGTGTGCGAGGCCGCCCTGCACATCGACCTACAGGAAGCAACCCAGATTGTCTATGACGCGGTCTGGGCCGACTCCTCCGATCCCAACAAAACCTACTCCAACGCCGCCGGTGCGCTGCTCAACGAACTCCGCAAGCGCTCCGGCGTTTCCAGTCTGCTCGGCCCCTTTCATCCCTTAACCGACTGACCGCGCGCGAGAGACTGATTCCTATAAGGCCGCGGAAAAACCCTAATCCGCGCGAGTACGGGAAGGGTACGAGCCTTCCGAGGTCGCTAAAAAACTCCGGTTTCGGGTGGAGCAGCGCTTACCACGCCGTGGCGAAGACTTTGATGGCAAGCTCGGCTTTAGCCGATCGGTGGGAGCGTTTCTGGGCTTGCGCCCCCAGCAGAGCCAGTCCGGCAACTCCGATCCCGAGCACAACATCAGCAAGACCGGCAACCAGTATCTCCGCCGTTTATTGGTGCAAGCGGCGCACACCACGCTGGGACGGTTTGGCCCCGACTCGCCGGAGGCCGGGATCGTGCTCCCCGCACCCGCGAACGGATTCGTCGCGCGCGCTGCGCCGCTGGGGATTGAAACTGGCGGGGGGAGGAAAACGCGCCAAACAACGAGCGGTGGTGGCGGTGGCCCGCAAACTGGCCGTGCTGCTGCACCACCTGTGGCGCACCGGACAGGACTACCGCAACTTTCCCCAAGACGCAGCCCCGGCGGTCGCCCTGCAGTCGAGTCCAGCGTGAAGCTCTGGCGTGGATGGTGAAAGTGAGGTAAGACCGAGGTAGGAATGGGGCGGCTCGGCCCAGGTTCATTGACATCTTGCGTTCTGGCGACTGCGACCAGTGGCTTGGCCTTCGAGGCCGCGCTTTAGATAGCAGCGCCCTTTCATCGGTATCGGACACCACCATGCACCGAGCCCCACAGTGGGCTCAAAACCAGTGCGGATAGAAGCGCCGAGATGAATGGACACATCCACAACGCAAAACCAAAAACCAAAACCGCCAATAAGGGGAAAAAGAAAGAAAAAACAGAAGATCAAAAACTTAGCTCTTGACACGCACCAGCCGTCTCATAGAAGCCACTGCGGTACGTTTGCCAGGCGAAAGCGACAGTTTCCGCAGCCTGCTTATCAGCTGATGGACGTTCGGCAAGGCGAGAAGACTTTTTCAGCGACCTGGTTCAGTCGTGCCGTCAAGTCGCTTAAAACGCGCCCGCGCTCCGGGACCGGCCGCAAACTGGGCGGTGGGTCATTCAAACGGCCAAGGCAAACTACTCCGGCTTCACCGACACCCATTTCTTGCCCGCGTATAACTTGTAAGCCGCGCCGTCTTCGATCAGCTTCAGAGGCACGGGCCGCTTTAGCTCTCCATCGGTTTGGAAGGCCGTGCTCAGCACATCTTCGCTGGCCGCATTCATCACCACGAATTTATCGGCCGCAAACCCGAAGCCATATTCTCCGGGAGCGAGTTCCGAGCCGGCGAAGTTCAGCTTCGATTCCGTAATCAGCATCCCCTGATACTTCTGCTGGATCGCGCTCGAATATCCCGAAGCATCCACCAGGGCGAACAGTGTCATCTTGCCGGCGGAGGTTTGAAGGCCGGCAGCGTTGCGCATCTGGGTCGGCGCTTTCTGCCCGGCGAAGAAAAACTCAGCCGGCACTGCCTTCTTAATCTCGTCGCCATTCAGCAGATGCTGCGCCGCCTTCTGAGCCAGGCCAGCGGTCAATACTGCCGCTACGAAAGTGCCCACCGCAACTAACCGTGTCTTGCTCATAAATTTCTCCCGAGCAGCTGGAATAAAAACAAACAAATGTAACCCTTCGCGCCAGTAAATGCTACAGCAGCGATAAGGTTGCGAACGTTTTTAACGGAGAACCGAGAGCTGATTTTTCGCTTTGCCCGCAAGATTCGGATAGCCCGTTGGTCGGGTTCGCCGTAGCCTGTTTCTATCATGACGACCACAAACCTGACTTTCCCAACCACGCCTGCGAATGCCATACTCGCAGAGGAAGTTTCCCGCGAGATGGCCAGCACAAGCTCTAACTCGACAATTCACCCGCCGTCCGTTGCGGAACCAGACGACCCGCGCTGGAAGGCCGTGGTCGAACGCGACTCTGCGCACGACGGTCAGTTCGTCTTCGCCGTCGCCAGCACGGGAGTGTATTGCCGGCCTTCCTGCGCGGCGCGTAGGCCGCGGCGGCAGAATGTCACTTTCTTTAACCGCCCCGAGCAGGCCGAGAAGGCCGGCTTCCGCGCCTGCCTGCGCTGCCGTCCGAAGACGCTGAGCGGCCATCCCTCGTCGGATTCGGCCAAAGCGGTTTGCCGCTACATCGAGCAGCATCTCGACGAACCCATCACGCTCTTGCACCTGGGCAAGATCTTCCGGCAGAGCTCGTTTCACTTGCAGCGCCGGTTCAAAGCGGCTCTCGGCATCAGTCCGCGCGAATATGCCGACTCCTGCCGCCTCCGCCTCCTCAAGCGCAACCTGCAGGCCGGCGACAACGTGACCCGCGCCATGCACGACGCCGGTTACGGATCGAGCAGCCGCCTCTACGAGAAGACTGCGGCGCAAATGGGCATGACGCCCGACAAATACCGTCGCGGCGCCATCGCCGCCGCCATCCGCTACACCTGTGCCGATTCGCCGCTGGGACGCATGCTGATTGCGGCCACCGAGCGCGGCATCTGCTCCATTCAATTCGCCCACTCCGACGGAGAGTTGATCGAAGGACTGAAGCGCGAATTCCCCTTTGCCGCACGCAAGCCGGACGAAGGCGGCCTGCAAACCTGGGTGGAAGCGCTGCTCGCGCAGATGAGCGGCACAGAGTTGAACGCGGCGCTGCCTCTGGACATTCGCGCCACCGCCTTCCAGCGCAGGGTGTGGATGTATTTGCAATCGATTCCCTTCGGATCGACGAGCTCTTACGGCAAAGTGGCGAAGGCGATTGGGCAACCCACCGCCAGCCGCGCCGTGGCGCGGGCTTGCGCGACCAATCCTGTGGCCGTGGCGATTCCCTGCCATCGCGTAGTGCGCGAAGATGGCAAACTCAGCGGCTACCGCTGGGGCATCGAGCGCAAGAAGGCATTGCTGGAGATGGAGCAGGGTTAGAATTGGGGGGCTTCGGGCTTTGGCGTCTGGCTCTCAGGCTTCGGCTTCCGCGTTTTCACCAGCGGGACGAGGGATCTCCCCCGCGCACACAGCCTTCGACGCGCCGGCATATCTCGATAACGATGCCGTCATGGCCGAATATCTTACCGCCGCTGCCGAAGACTCAAACCCCGATGTCTTCCTGGCCGCTCTCGGCGACGTGGCCGGGGCGCGAGGCATGGCACAGATCGCCAAAGACTCTGGACTGGGCGGGGAGAGCCTATACAAAGCCCTGAGCGGGGGAGCGCACCCTGGTTGAAACTATTAATTCCGTCCTCCATGCCTTCGGATGAAGTGTACCGTGGTTGCGGAGGGCGGCGGTTAAGGGGAGCTAACTTTCACACTGCGCGCATCCAGGTGGATGACATTCGCGCCATATCCGCCGCTACAATCCCTGAGGATCGGCCGCGCTCTGCGCGCCCCCAGCAACGGGCTCGAGAAACAAAGTGCCCTGGTGGAGGTCAAGTCCGGCAGGAGAAGCGGCGTCCTAAAGTCCGCCTGAAGTCTGGCCGAAGATAGCTCCAAGGGATTCGGCCATTACGCTCAAAACGAAATTCGGGGTCATGGTTGCGGTTTCCGCCGCTGGGCTGCTTGCCGTGGCTATCTTCTGGATTCAGGGCGAGCACTCCACCCTGCTGGCGGAAAAAGCGCAGAAAACCAGGAACCTGGTGGAAGTGCCTTACTCCGTGATCCAGCAGCAATACCAACTGGAAACGGAAGGGAAGCTCACCCGCGCCGAGGCGCAGCGGCAGGCCATTGAAGCCATTCGCTCCATGCGCTACGAGGGCAAGAACTACTTCTGGATCAATGACGAGCATCCCACGATGATCGTGCACCCCCTGAAGCCCGAACTGAATGGCACCGACCTGACCACCTTCAAAGACCCAACCGGGAAGGCGGTCTTCGTGGAGTTCGTGAAGGCGGCGCAAGACCCCAGCGGCGGCTATGTTAACTACCTCTGGCCCAAGCCGGGCAGCCAGAAACCCGTGGCCAAACTCTCGTTTGTGAAGCGCTTCGAGCCCTGGGGCTGGGTGATTGGCACGGGGATCTACATCGACGACGTGGATGTGGCGTGGCGACAAGGTGCGCTCAAGGCCGGAGGAGTGGTGTTGGCTTGCCTGATTCCTCTGCTGGCGGTGTTGATAGGGACGGCGCGTTCCATCTTTCTGCGCCTGCGCGACATTGTGGAGCGCATCAAGGATGTGGCCGAGGGCAAAGGCGATCTCACCAAGAGGATTGAAGTCGTCTCCAACGACGAAATCGGAGATCTGTCCAAGTGGTTCAACTCCTTCATCGACCGGCTTGACGAGATGGTCACGGCAATTGCGGACAACGCCTTTCAACTCGAGAGCGCGAGCGCGGAACTTGACCTGACCAGCCAGCAGATCGCGACCAACGCCGGGGAAACTTCGACGCAGGCAAACCTGGTGTCGCAAGCCGCGCAGCAGGTCAGCCATAACCTGCACACAGTAGCCACCGGCGCCGAAGAGATGGGCATCAGCATCAAAGAGATCGCCAGGAATGCCACCGAAGCTTCGAAGGTAGCGACCTCGGCGGTGCGAGTAGCCGAAACCACTACGGCTGCAGTTTCACGGTTGGGCGATTCTTCCACGGAAATTGGCGAAGTCATCAAGGTGATCACAGCGATCGCGCAGCAGACCAATTTGCTGGCGCTGAATGCGACCATTGAAGCCGCGCGCGCGGGCGAGGCGGGCAAGGGCTTTGCCGTGGTGGCCAGCGAGGTGAAAGAGCTGGCCAAGCAGACCGCGCGCGCTACCGAAGACATCAGCGGAAAAATTGCCGCCATCCAGAGCGATACGAAAGCGGCGGTTGAGGCGATCGCTTCCATCAGCGCAGTGATCGATCAGGTCAATGAGATATCCAGCACAATTGCAACTGCGGTGGAAGAGCAGAATGCGACCACCAACGAGATGTCCCGCAACGTGAGCGAAGCCGCGCACAGCAGCGGAGAAATCAACGGCAGCATCGCCGGAGTGGCGAAGGCAGCCGAGAGCACGACCCAGGGCGCCAGCGGCACCCGCGAAGCCTCCAAGCGCCTGGTGCAGACCTCTACGCTGCTGCGGCGGCTGATTGGGCAATTCAAGATCGGGCGGCGCGATCCAAGGATCGATATAACTTTGTCCGTGCGGCTTACGGGCAACGACTTGAGCGGCAGTTATCTGGATCAGGAGGTGATGACCGTCAACGTGAGTCAGCGCGGAGCGCTGCTGAAAAACATTCGCGGCACGCTGCAGCGGGGCACGACGATCTCTCTGACGCGCGCTAATAAGAAGGAAGACTTTCGAGTGGCTTGGGCGGCCGGCGAAAAAAGTGCTGATGCCGGTCAGATCGGGGTGGCGCCGGTGGATCCGGATTCGTCGTTTTGGAGTGATGTGATCGAGCCCGCGGCACGATCTGAGGGCGCTGCGAAAGGGCACAGCCGGACCGCGCGGGCCGGGGCTTGATGGGCCGGGCTGGGTTTGGTCGCTCGCACGATCTTGTTGTGAAAGCCCGGTGCTACACCGATGCATCCGTTGTGGCACCGCGCGTCTAACTTCTCCGAGGACAGGGTCCAACCCTCAGCCCATCGCCGCGGTGTGCTCGGGTTTGATCTTGTAAACAACGCGCACTTCGCCGGGCTGCCCGTAGGGATACTTATCGACGCCGAGATATTTTTTGGCCATCTTGTCGATGTGAGCGTCGGCGCCGTCTTCGGTGATCTCGACCACGCGACCGCGAATTTCCAGATAGCGGTAGGGATTCTCGGGATCGATCACGGCCAGCGAGACGCGGGGGTCGCGGCGAACGTTTTTATCTTTCTGGCGGCCCTTGGCTGAGTTGAAGATGACGTGCTCGCCGTCGTAGTCACACCATACCGGGGTGACTTGGGGACGGCCGTCAGGCATGAGCGTGGCCAGGCTGGCGAAAGCGCGCTTCGCGAATAGATCGCGGTATTTTTCGGGGATAACTTCGGGCATAAAAAGCTCCTTGCGGTCGGGCTATGAAACAAACAGGACATTATAGATCGGAGGGCGGAAGCGCGGTCGATTTGCGGCTGCGCGGCGGTCCCGAGTATTCTTGCAGCCACGAATTCTATCCCAGGCGGAGGAGAATATATGCGGCTGAAGCCGCGGTCGTCATCGATAAACCCTTGCGCGACCAAAAGTCGCACCCTTTCAAAACGGAATCGTGCCGGAACATCATTTGCGAATGGTGCCAGCCGCGGGTTGCTCACCATCCTGATCGCTCTCGTTGCACTTTTGCCGCAGGCTGGCGCGCAAACCGAAAAATATCCGCAGACCATTGTTTTCATGACCGACTTCGGCGTGGTCGACGACTCGGTTGCCTTGTGCCGCGGCGTTATGTATTCGATCATGCCGGAGGTGCGCATCGTTGACCTGACCCATCAGGTGACGCCGTTCTCGATTCTTGACGGAGCGCGCTTTCTCTATGGAACCACGCCCTATTTTCCGGCGGGAACGGTTTTCGTGGTGGTGATCGACCCGACCGTGGGCAGCACGCGCAAGGCGATTGTCGCGAAATCGAAGCGCGGGCAATATTTCGTTCTGCCGGATAATGGCCTGCTCACGCTGGTCGAGCAGCGCGACGGCATTGAGGGCGTGCATGAGATCACCAATACGGATTGGATGATTGGCACCAAGTTGTCGTCGACGTTCCACGGGCGCGACATTTTTTCTCCCGCGGGAGCGCACGTGGCGCGCGGCGACGACTGGACGAAAGCGGGGCCAGAAGTGCCGGTGGCATCGCTGGCGCGATTGCAATTGAAAGCGGCGCAGGTTGACGATCGCGGGGCTACGGCAGAGGTGATTGCCACGGATGGCCCGTTCGGCAATCTGGTGACGAATCTTCCGGCGGAGGATTTTCTGAAACTCGGCTACCAGCGCGGGCAGGACGTCCCGGTGAAGATCGGCAACAAAGAGGTGAAGATCAAATTCGTGCGCACCTTTAGCGACGTGGGGTTGAAACAGCCGCTCCTGTATATCGACTCGCGCGGGCGCTTTGCGCTGGCCCTGAATCAAGGGAGTTTTGCCGAGGCGTACGACGTGAAGCCGCCGCTGGAATTGTTCATTCCGCGGGCAGGGAAGTAAGAATAAATCCCTTGGCAAGAAGAAATTGCCATCCCGGAGCGAAGCGAGGGATCATGGTTCTTGCCCGCGCCAGTGCTATTGCCGCTTCCGGCAAACACCAAGGTCCCTCCCTAGGCTCGGGATGACAAGCTTTTAGCTTGCGCCACGTTCCTCGCTCTCGATGCGCGGCAGCACTGCGCTTAGCAGGGCTTCGAAGGTGCTCTTCACGCGCTCGCCGGTTTCCATCACTTCCTGGTGCGAGAGCGGTTGATCGAGAATTCCCGCCGCCATGTTAGTCACGCAGGAGATGGCGAGCACCTTGATTCCCATGTGGCGGCCGGCGATTGCTTCGAACGCCGTTGACATGCCGACCAGATCTGCGCCGATCATTCGCAGATAACTAATCTCCGCCGGCGTTTCGTAGCTGGGGCCGAGAAGTGCGGCGTAGATGCCTTCGTGCAAAGTCATTCCTTGTTTAGCAGCCTCCTCTTGTGCGATTGCTCGATATTCTTTCGCGTAGGCGTGAGTCATGTCGGGGAAGCGTGCGCCGAAGCGGTCGTCATTTGCGCCTACTAAGGGATTCGATCCTTGCAAATTAATGTGGTCGCGAATCAGCACCAGCGCGCCTTGCTGGTAGTTGAGATTGATGCCTCCCGCGGCATTGGTGAGAATCACGGAACGAATTCCCATGCGGCCGAAAGCGCGCATCGGGAAAGCGACATCCTGCGCCGAATAGCCTTCGTAGAGGTGCACTCGGCCCTGCATCACCGCGACTGGGACTACGCCCGCTTTGCCGATGACCATCTGGCCGGCGTGGCCGAGGGCGGTCGAGCGCGGGAAGTGGGGAATCTCGGCATAGGAGATTTTGGCTGAATCGACGAGCGAGTCGGCAAAGCCGCCGAGTCCGGAGCCTAGCACCAAACCAATCTTCGGACGCAGGGGGGTGCGGCCGAGGATAGATTGTGCGGCGGTTTCCGCCAGAGTGAATTGATCGGTGTTCAATGTACTGAACCACCTCAGGGGCTATAGCCCGCGGAAAAGGGGCGAATTTGCCGCAGCGCTGAAAGCGCTGCCCCATCCAAACCCTTCTTCCGATAAACTTCGCTTCGTCCGTGGGGCGCGATCAGAGTTACAAGTCGTCATCCACCAGGAATCGGCCGTGGCCGTTGCGCACCAGCCAATCATATAAGAACGTTTGATAGAGATAAGAGGCCACGATTTCTTCCCCCAGTTCGTGGGTTTCCGTGCATACGAATGGTATCCGCAGTCCGGCCAGCACCGCGATCAGGGATTGCGTGACCTGATTCGGGCTGACTCGACCGTAGGGGTACGCGCTCTTGATCTGGCTAAGCGGAGCGGTGATCACCAGCAGGCTATGCGGGAGTGCGCTCATGCGCCGCAGGCGCTTGACAAAGACGGCTCGATTTTCGGTGAATGAACTCACCAGATCGGAGAGATCCTTGCGCTCGACCACGCAGGTTTCTTCCATCCCGGCGACGCTGTAGTCGCCCAGAGCCAGCGCGCGGGTTTCGATTCCGGCGAACCAGCCTTTGAAGCGCCGAAAGGAAAACGGAATCTGCTCGCGGGTATCGACCACGGCCACCGGCAGGGGCGTGCGCAGTTGAGTTCCGCCGCGCTCGGCCAGAACCGGCAGCGCAGGGTGGGCCACAGGCGCGGCATGCATCTGCCATTCGAGCGGCGATGCGATCAGGGCTCGCGGTTTGCGGGGCATTCGTCTCCAGGAAGCGGTGGCATTTCTGACTGTCGCGAGGATATTTTGCCCCCGCGAGCGGATGAGAAGGGACGCCTCGTTAGCCTGCCCTAAGTTTACCGAAGGGACAGGCCCCGGGACGGCGGCGGTACTTTTTCCTTTAATATTTCTTCTCGAACCTGACGAATTCGTTTTCCAGCTTCCATTGCATGCGGGCGCGTGCGCTGTTCGCGAGAAAATCTTCGCAGGCCGCTGAAGGTTTTTCAACCAACGCATCGCTGGCGCAGGCTGGCATCATGCGGAAGACCAGTTTTGTATCCGCCCATAGGCTTTGCCCGGGCAGAAAGCTGTGCTCCAGGCTTTGCCGCGCCATGCGCTTCAAATCGACGTAGGACAGGCGATAGCCTTCAACGGCCCGCAGGTATTCGTGCGTCAGGTCCGACCGGTTCACGCCCTCGTCGTCGGTCGCGAGCGCTACCGGTACGCCGTACTTCACGTAAGAAGGCAGGGGATGGTCGTCTCCACTCACTCCAAGGATCACGTCATTCGAAGTCAGACAGATCTCTACGAGCACATTGCGCTCGGCCATTTCGTGCAGCAATCCGAGAGCATCTTTCTCGTTCATCACATCGACTCCGTGGCCGATGCGCTCGGCGTGCCCGCGCTCGATGGAGGCGCGAATGTGAAACGTTAAATCTTCCGGAGGCACGAGTCCCATGGCCAGTTCGCCGGCGTGCAGCGTGATGTGCACCTTGGGATAAACCGTATGCAGATAGTCGAGCATGGCCATGTGCTCATTGAAGTCGCGGAGGGGAACGTACCCATCCTCGGGCATGACTAAATTCAACCCAACAAAGCCGGGGTCGGACGAGGCCAACTCGAAGCCCAGCAGAATTTGCGCGAAGACAATTTCATGAGGAAGGCCTCGCAGCACCTGGTACAGATAGCGCAGGGTGACGTCGCAGCCGGGCGAAGCGTCGGCGGTGCCGCACTTCAGAATCTCTTTGGCGTGGGCCTGATCGGCGGCGAGTTTTTTGCTGGTTTCGGTCGCTACCTCTTTCAAACCTTTGTCGAGCAGCGCCTGGCGCAGCTTGGCCAAGTCCGGATTCCAATCGACTTTTGCCGCCAGGTTGGCCGCGGCGCCGCCGTCGGCGGTGTGCATGAATTCTACGTACTGGAGATGGTCGAGGCCGGCGCGATTGGTGGCCGCGGCGATGGCTTCGGCAGTGTGAGTATCGGCGGCGAGTTCGAATTTGTCGAAGGTGGCGAAGAAGTGATCGTGGCCCGAATCGTCGCCGGGCTTCCAATTGCGCATCGACCAGGCGTCGATTAACTGGTTGTAAAGCACATGATCGCTGTAAGCACAGCTGGCCGCAGGCTTGGCGCGATAAATCTCGCAGGGGTCACAAGGCCCCGGCAGCAGCCGCGAAGTGGTGCGGTCGACACAGAGTTCGCCCGCGGCGGCGAAATCCACCAGGTCTTCGGCGTAAATTGCGCCGTCGAGATGATTGTGCAGATCGCCGCCCTTGGGCATGTCGCGCAAGAACGGCAGCAGCAATTGCGGCTGCTTGCGCAGCGAATCCAAGTAGTGGGCGGTGCGTTGCTCGGAGCTCTGGGCGGCGCCCGATGTGCTTAGCAAAAGAAGCCAAGCAGGCAGAATCAGAACCCCGCGCACTCCCGCTGGCATGGTTCTCCGCATCGTCCTCTCGATCGTCTTAAGATCAACGCAACATCAGGCAAGGAATTGTAATCTGTCGCGAGCGCGGCATTGGAGGAAAAGATTCATCGAAGAAACGGAAGATGCAATTGCGATGGATTTCAGTGGAGATAGGCAGCCGCGCCGATCACGATGGCGACCACAAGCAGCACCGCGAGAATATATTTATGGGCGGAGAACCAGGATTCGGAGCTGACCGCCGACACCAAAAAAGGAGCCGGGAGTTCGGAGAATGATGTGTCGGCGGTTGGTTCGGTAGTCGATTGCGTCGGCATAGCTTCCGATGCAACGCCAATTATCTTCGGATAGGGCTCTTCGATGGCCGGCTCTGGAGCCAGCGCCGGGGACGACATCTGAATGGATATGCTCTGTAGCGAGAGAGACGGCTTCGGGTAGGCGAGGGTTTCTGGAATTACCTCGGATGCCGGAAGATTTTCTCCCCACGGGATCTCGGAGGCGTGGGGCCGGGGCTGCGAAAGCTGCTCCCCGCGCCAACTTTTTTCTTCGCACTCCACGCAGTAAGCGCGTCCCGGCGATACCGGAAAACCGCAAGCCTGGCACTTCGACAATCTTTTCAGCACCGGAGGCACGATCATGGGCTCGGGCGCCGGCGGCTGTTTGCCATCGGCGGCGTGAGTGGAGCCCTGGTTGCCTATGGCGGCGCTCCATAGCAGCGGCCGGCCTGAAGCTTCCTCTATTTTTGCGGGGGAAGAGGCCAGCGGAGACGGCACTAACTTCGAGGGCACTAGCTTCGAAGGCGATCCGGGCAGAGACATCGGTGCCGCCTGCGCTTTTTTTTGGGGCGTATGAGTTTCGACCACCGCGCTGCGATTCTGAATTGCAGGCTGCGGCGGGATACTTCGGGAGGCGACAGACTCCACCGGCGGCAGGGGCGCTTGCGCTGCCACGGCATGCTGGACGGCAGTTTCGACCATCTCACTGAGGCGCTGCAACGCAGCCAAATCACGCTGGTCGAAAGCGTCCGGCTTACCGGAAAAAAGCTCGAAGACGCCAAGGATCCGGCGCTCGCTGACGATCGGCATCACTACCACCGAAGCGATGCCCAACTGGCGGCAGACTTCGCGGTTCACTCGGGGATCGGTTGCGGCGTCGTCACAGCGCAGCGCCCGGCCAGTGCGCACGCTTTCCCCCGACAGTCCGTATTCCATGGAGAGGATCGCGCCCAGTTCAGGCGCGCTGGTTCCAGCGCTGGCGCGGCAGAGCATGTCGGAGTGCTCGCCGCGGCGGAGAGCGATGGCGGAGCCGCTGGCTCCGGTAATGTATTGGGCGCGGTCGGCGAGCAGCTGGAGAGCGGCATCGAGATCGCCATCGGCCATTTCGGCCAGGGAACGGCCACCATCTTCTCCCGGAAAGCGCGGCTCCTTGCTCGGATCGAGAGTCGCCCTGCCGGAAGGCGGATGCTCAAGCAAGCCGGCGGCGGCCATTCGGGCGGGGACACTGGCTGGGCCGCTTCGCGCAACCATACTCGGCTGAGGTACGGTGCGGCTGACGCCGGTACCCGAAATATTCGCTTCTACTTTCGATGCTGCAGAACTGTGATCGACAGTCGATTGCGGTTCCATCTTGCGAGTGCGAAATCCTTCATCGAAGTGCCGCGGCCAGGAGCAGTCAGGCCGCCACGAACTCAGTTTCCTTTTTAGGAGTGCAGTACCTTGCAGTCTCACCCGCCGAGAGCGGAGTGTCAAGATATCGCGCCCCCGAAAGGGCTTGGCCCTAAGTGTCAACTTAGGTTCGTGGCACGGATCCTCCTGAACTGCTCAACGCAGTTTGCTGAATGCGGATTGCCGAAGGTCGAGCTAAACGCTGCGCTCACGCACGGCGGTGTTGGCGAGCTGGTTGGCCTCGGCATTTCTCTCGCGCGGGACGTGCGAGATGGAGAAATTCAGGGCGCGGGCGAGTTTGCGGCAGGTCCAGTGGAGGGAATAAAGACGCGGGCTGCGGCAGGTGTATTCGCCGCTCATCTGCCGCACCACCACTTGGGAATCGGAGTAGACGTGCAGCGCTTTGGCCTTCAGCGCAAGCGCGCACTGCAGGGCTTCGAGCAGGGCCACATATTCGGCGACGTTGTTATCCTGGTGGCCGATCCATTTGGCGATGCGGATGGGACCGCAGGCGGAGCCGTCGATGACCACGCCAATACCGGAAGGCCCAGGATTGCCCAGGGAGCCTCCGTCCACGTAGGCTACGAGTTCGGCCATCACGGCCGGTCCAATGTTGGCTGGTTCATCCTCAACTCATCCACCCCAGGTGATTCGCTGTGAAAAAGATGCGCTGAGAAAGCCCCGGCGTCAAGGTGATTCTTTAGGATCACGATTTTCGATTCCCACCCGCGGAAATTCGCCTAGGCTGCTCTGTGCAAGCTTCTGTGTAAAAATGGCTTTTACCCAAGCCGCCTATGAGTAAGCTTCGGTCTTGCAATAGGTTGCATTTCTAATTATTCACAGGCAGCGACTCGGGCACTGCACCAATAGTTTGCGTTGACATTTATGAACGCTCTGTTAAGGTTGCTTCCGTCGACGGTCGAAAGGGACAGCGAAATAAACCTTGCTGACCCGAACTAGACTGAGTGATCAGCCCGGCGGGGTGACCTGCGGGGTAGCCAGACCTGAAAAAACCGACGGCTCTGCGAGGGGCAGTTGGGGTTTGGGACCGCGAAAGCGGTGATCGCATCAAGGGGCTGTGACGGTACATGCGTCCACGCGGTTAACTCCCTCGCAGGAGTTGGCAGCTAGAGCATAACCAATGTCACGGCCCTTTCAATTTTTTCTCCCGCCTTTAGGCTGATACCACCTTCCTCGTCGCATTGACTTGCCCCTTTCCCAGACGTACGATTCTGCTGCAGTGATCGGTCAAACCATCTCGCACTACCGCATTGTCGAGAAACTCGGCGGTGGCGGGATGGGCGTGGTCTACAAGGCCGAGGACGTATCCCTGCACCGATTTGTAGCTTTGAAATTTCTGCCGGAATACTTGGCTAAAGATCCCCAAGCCTTGGCGCGCTTCCGCCGCGAGGCGCAGGCGGCGTCCGCGCTGAACCATTCGAATATCTGCACGATCTATGAGATCGGGCAGCAAGACGCCCAACCCTTCATTGCGATGGAATTTCTTGACGGGCTGACCCTCAAGCATCGAATCGCAGGAAGGCCCATCGAGACCGAGGTTTTACTCGTCCTGGCGATTGAGATCGCCGACGCCCTCGATGTCGCACACGCGCGCGGAATCATTCACCGCGACGTCAAGCCCGCCAACATTTTCGTGACCAAGCGGGGGCAGGCGAAGGTCCTCGATTTTGGACTGGCTAAAATGGTTGGGCGTAATTCTGGTGCGGGCGATGATTCGCCCACGGCGTCTTGTGGTGACAGTCTCACGAGCCCTGGCTATGTCATCGGCACGATGGCTTATATGTCGCCAGAACAAGTTCGGGGCGAAGACTTAGACGCCCGCAGCGATCTTTTTTCCTTCGGCGCGCTGCTTTATGAAATGGCAACCGGATCCCTGGCATTTCCGGGAGAAACCTCGGGACTTGTTTTCGACGCAATCCTCAATCGTACCCCGCCTCGCCCCACTCGATTGAACCCTCATCTTCCGCCGGCGCTGGAAAAAATTATCGGCAGGGCGATGGAAAAAGATCGCAGCAAAAGATATCAGAACGCGACCCAGATAAAAGGCGAGTTGCAGCAACTGAGGGACGCGACGGAATCTACCCTCAATCAAGGAGCAGGCATAATCGAGCGCCCGTTTCGCTGGGCCCGGATCAGATTTGAAGCTTTAGGCCAAGGGCGTCGGAGGAAGGCAGTGCTTAGCTCTCTGTCTTTTCTTGTAATAGGACTGGCAATCCTCGGAATCTGGTGGTTTAGCCATCGCCCGACGCCGGCGGCGCTCGATCAGACCGCAATTGCGGTACTTCCACTGCAAAACATGAACGGGGACTCCAATGTGGATTACCTGCGCTTTGCGCTGGCCGATGAATTAACCAGCGTGCTGACATATTCGCGATCGCTGGAGGTACGGCCTTCCTTTGAGACGCGGAAGTACGTGCAACTGGACCTGGACCCTCAAAAAGTAGGGGAACAAATACATGTGGGAAGGCTGCTGACCGGGCACTTCATGCGGCAGGGCGAAAAGCTTAGTGTAACGCTCGAGGCGATAGACGTCGCCAGTGACCGCCTGCTCTGGCAAGGCAGCGTCACGGCTCCGCTGAGCGATTTGATCTCTCTGCAAACTCAACTGACCACGCAGGTGCAGCGCGGGCTCCTGCCGGCGCTGGGCGGGGCTGCGGGAGAATTCAATGTCGGCTCGCGCCCGACTAGCCAGGAGGCCTACGACCTCTATCTGCACAGCCTCGCGTTGCCGCACGACCCTGGGCCGAACAAGGATGCCGTCGCAGTGTTGGAACACGTAGTAGGAATCGACCCGGGCTACGCTCCGGCATGGGAGGAGCTCGGACGGCGATACTACTACGATTCGCATTACGGCGGCGGCGGTGAAGAGATGTTCCAGCGCTCGAATGCGGCCTTTGAACGCGCGTTGGCGATCGATCCGAATCGCGTAGTGGCGGCCAGCAATCTGATCGTAAATCGCGCGGAGCGGGGTGAACTGGGTCGAGCCTTCGATGCGGCTACGGATCTGGTGCGGCGGCATCCGCAGAGCGCCGACGCCCATTTCGCTCTGGCCTACGTGCTGCGTTACGGCGGCATGCAGGAGCAGGCCACAAAAGAGTGCGACACGGCAAGGTCCCTGGACCCCGGTAACTTTAATTTCCGTTCGTGTGCCTGGGCCTTTCTCGAGTTGGGCAAGACTAATCCCGCGATGGATTTCGTGCGGTTGGACGCAGGCTCTGAGTGGGCAGCATGGGTCACGCCCTACGTGTATCTGGCCGCGGGAGACTTAGCGCGGGCCCAGACTAGCGTGAAGAATATGGCGAACGCAAACACCTATCACCGCGAATTGATGGCGGCCTGCACTCAAGGCCAAAGACCCGCCGATATGGGTCGAATTGTGAAGGACGCCGAATCATCCGTCCTGCTAGAGCCTGATCCGGAACTGTGGTATCACGTGGGAGCCTTAACGGCATACTGCGGCCAGAAAGACGCAGCGTTCCGTCTGCTTAAAGCTGGGGTACAGCAGAACTATTGCGCATATTCTGCGCTGCTTGAAGACCCGCTACTGAAGAACTTGCGGAAAGAAACGGCCTTCGATGAACTGCTGACCGCTGCCAACGCTTGCCAGTCGATTCTGAAGGAAAGACCTGTGCGTTGATCGAATCACACGGCGACGAGTAGGACAGAAACGTCCATCAGGGTTTTCTTTCTCCCCTCCGCCAGTGGTAGAATCGTTATTTCGGTCCTCTTGTGCGGCGGAAATGTGGCTTGTCCCGCCTTTCGCCTGCTCAGCAAACCGCATTGATTTACAAGGAGATGTTTCCAAGCAATGTCGATCCCTGCCACCCAACTGCGTCCCGGCATGATCATCAAGCACAACAATGATCTGCACTCCGTATTCGCCGTCGAGCACCGCACGCCCGGCAACCTGCGCGCCTTTATCCAGGCCAAGCTGCGCAACCTGCGTACCGGAGCCATGTTCGAGCACCGCTTCCGCTCTCCCGATCCCATCGAGAAGGTGAACGTGGACGAAGTCGACATGCAGTTCCTCTACGCCGACGGCGACAACTACTACTTCATGGACACGGCGAACTACGAGCAGACGCACCTCACCAAAGATGTCCTTGGTGGCGCCGTGGATTATTTGATCGAAAACCTGGAAATCAAAGTGGAATTCTTCGACGGCAAGGCCGTGGGCATTGAACTGCCGCAGACAGTGGAACTGAGGGTAGTCGAGACCGAGCCAGGGCTTAAGAGCGCCACTGCTTCTAGCGTGACCAAGGCGGCTAAGACCGAGACCGGCCTGGTGGTGCAGGTGCCTCCCTTCATCAACGAAGGTGAGAAGATCAAGGTGGATACTGCTGAAGGCGTGTACCTGTCGAGAGCGTGATTTTAGGCCGGGCTGACGAGTCAACCAGAAACCCTCTCACAAATGCGCTCCGGTAGATTCAAAAGCTGCCCCAGGGGCTAAAGCCCGCATCCTTAACCGGCCTGGACGGCACGACTGAAGTCGCGCCCTTCCCAAAACCATTCATGTGATGGCTTCCAGTTTCCCGCTTCCAAGCTTACTTTCTGCGCAGGCGGCGGCCTGAGATTTCGAACTTCCCTTTTAGAACCATGTTGATCGCCTCGGTATAGGCGATGTGCTCCTGCTCCAGAATGCGGGCGGCCAGCGTGTGCTCGTCATCTCCATCAAGAACCGGAATCGCCTTCTGCACCACGATCGCGCCGTGATCGAGTTCTTCGTCGACAAAATGGACGGTGCAGCCCGTGACTTTGACTCCGTAGGCGAAGGCCTGCTCCTGCGCTTCGAGTCCGGGAAACGCGGGCAGCAGCGAGGGATGGATATTCAGAATGCGCTGCGGGAACTGCTGCACGAACCAGGGCGAAAGCAGGCGCATGTATCCCGCGAGGCAAACCAAATCGACTTTGTGATCTTGCAGCGCGTAGACGACTTCGCGATCGTGTTCCGCGCGCGGCCTCCCTTTCGATGGAATTACCAGCGCATTCAATCCGCGCTGGCGCGCGACGGCGACTCCCGGCGCGTCGGCTTTGTTGGAGATGACAACGGCTATCCGCGCGTTCGGGATGCGGCAGGCGTCGACGCTATCGGCGATGGCGACAAAGTTCGAGCCGCGGCCCGATAGAAGGATTCCAAGGGATTTCATGGATAGAATGATAATTCACCACGGAGACACTGAGGCACGGAGACAAAAAGAAGCAATTGGTAAAGAAATAGCTTTAGAGCTGTTCTCGTGCCTCCGTGGTGAGGGCACGGCTAGCTGTAGAGCACTTTGCGCTCGCCCTTAACGATGCGGCCCACGGTGTAGGCCTTTTCGCCCACGCGCTCCAGCACGCTTTGCGCTTTCTTGAATTTTGCCAGCGGAACTACGAGCAGCATGCCCAGCCCCATATTGAACGTCCGCAGCATTTCTTCCTGCGAGACATTGCCCAGCGCTTGCAAATGCTCGAACAGCGGCATCACCGGCCAGGAGCCGAGTTCAATGATGGCCGCAGTCCCACGCGGCAAAACCCGCGGCAGATTTTCGGTGATGCCTCCGCCGGTAATATGGGCCAGCGCGGAGACGCATTGCGCATCGACCAGCTTCTTCAGCGCCGGCCAGTAGCTTTTATGCGTGCGCATCAGCTCGTTGCCGACTTTGTTCTTGATCTCGTTGACGTAGGTTTCGGACGAGTATTGCCCCACTTCGAAGAGCAGCTTTCGCGCCAGCGAATATCCGTTGGTGTGCAGGCCATTCGATGGCATTCCGAGAATGATGTCGCCGATCTGCACTTCCTTGCCGGTGATGATGCGCTCGCGCTCGACCACGCCCACGATAAATCCCGCCAGATCATATTCGCCGTCGGGATAGAAGCCGGGCATCTCGGCGGTCTCGCCGCCGATCAGGGCGCAGCCATTGTGCTTGCAGGCGGTGGCGATGCCCTCGACGATCTGCTCGGCGATGGTCGGCTCCAGCTTACCCGTGGCCAGATAATCCATGAAAAACAGCGGCGCGGCGCCCTGCACGGCGATGTCGTTCACGCAATGATTCACCAGATCGGCGCCGATGGTCGAGTGCAGGCCCATCTCGAAAGCAATCTTTAGCTTGGTTCCAACTCCATCCACGCTCGAAACTAGCACTGGGTCTGTGTACTTGGCTTTGTCGATGGCGAAGAGGCCGCCGAAGCCTCCGATCTCGCTGAGCACGCCGCGGGTGAAGGTCTTATGCGCCAGATACTTGATGCGTTTCTTGGTGCGATTGGCGACGTCGATATCTACGCCGGCGTCGGCGTAGGTGACGGGGGTGGTGCCGGAGGTGGGATTTTTAGCCACGAATTGATTACGCGTCGTCTTCTCAATGCTTCAGTCGAGGGGAACGCCAGGCATGTTGCGCAGCGCTATCAGTCAGAAAGCGGCTCATTCTAACACGTTCGCGGGGGCAATCAGGACGACGCGGCGTAGGCCGAGGCTGCGAAGCCCGAAACGCGGAGATTCGCTGAGAAAAACCGGAGGGACGAAGAAGAGAAGAGCTCAGAGCTGCGCGAGGCGACGAGATACACTTTCGTTCTGTCCCGCGGACGCGCACGCCCGTTCGCCACACCGGACGAAACCTAGTGCGCGATGAAGTCCGAGAAAAAGTACGCTAGAACGCCGAACAACGCCAGCCCGGAAATGCCGTAGGCCGTAAGCACCCACGCCCCGCGCGGCTCACGGCGCCTAAGGGCTGATTGGGAAAGAGAGGACTGGGAATCCGATTGCGAAACCGGAGGAACGACGACAGGGGCCCGATCTTCCATGCAAACCTCCGAACGGAAGGATCGTGGCGCAATTACATTATGCGTCACGCTTGCCCGGCATCATGGCCCGGCAAGACCATCTGGGCAGGAAGTTTACTACGGTTTTGCGTCTGGCGAACAAAGAAATGTGACTTTGATCGCACGTTTGGCCGTGGGTCCGCCTTGGGATAGACCGCTCGCAGGCCTTACTATGAAGGAATATGCGTCGTTTGCTGGCTCTTTGTCTTTCTGTTTCTCTGACGCTGGCCTGCCTTCCTTCCGCGCCCGCTGTCATGCAGGCGCAAACAGGCCAGTCCGCTGCTGCCTCAAAACCCGAAACGCCCGCAGCCAAATACTCCCAAGAGGCCTTCGTCATCGAGAAGTGGCTTTCACGCTACCGCTTCGAGAGCGACGGCACGGGCCGCCGCGAAACCATCGCCCGGGTCCGCGTGCAAAGCGAGGCAGGGGTGCAGCAGTGGGGCCAGATTCAGATTGGCTACAACTCCGCCAACGAGCGCGTGGAAATTCCTTATGTTCGCGTGATTAAGGCCGATGGCAGCGTGGTGAAAGCCGGCGACGACGCGGTGCAGGATCTCAGCACCCCGGTCGAAAACGAAGCCCCGGTGTACACCGACTATCGCCAGAAGCACATTACCGTTCCCGGACTGCGTCCCGGCGAAGTTCTGGAATACGATGCGGTCACGGTGGTGCACACGGCGCTAGCACCGGGCCAGTTCTGGGCGGACTACGATTTCGACAAGACCAACGTCGACCTCGACGAAGAAGTCGAGGTGGATATCCCTACCGGCCGGCAGATCAAATTAAAGAACAAGCCCGGCATGGATCCCAAGATTTCTGAGGTTGGAGGCCGGCGCCTCTACCGCTGGACCAGCTCGCACCTGCAGCGCGAAGACGACGACAAGAATAAAGATAAAGACAGCGCCAGAAAAAAGAAGTACGACGCCGAACATCCCGACATTCAACTCACCACCTTCGCCAGCTGGGAGCAGGTCGGCCTCTGGTACGCCAGTCTGGAAAAAGACCGCCGCACGCCCTCGCCCGAAGTCCGCGCCAAAGCCGACGAACTCACGAAAGGCCGGAACCACGATTTAGACAAGGTGCAGGCTCTCTACGACTTCGTCGCGATAAATTTTCGCTACGTGAGCCTGTCGCTGGGAGCGGGCCGCTACCAGCCCCACGCCGCCGGCGACGTTCTTCACAACCAGTATGGAGACTGCAAAGACAAGCACACGCTGCTGGCTTCGATGCTCGAAGCTGAGGGCTTTCATGCTTCTTCGGTGCTGATCAACTCCAGCCGCAAGCTCGATACCGACGTGCCCTCGCCCGCGCAATTCGATCACGTGATCACCATGCTGCCCATGGCTCACCAAGAGGTCTGGATGGATACCACCAGCGAAGTCGCTCCCTTCCGCCTGCTCGCCTACACTCTCCGCCACAAAGAGGCGCTCGTGATCCCAGCGTCTGGCGCGCCGCACCTGGAGGAGACTCCCGCCGATACCCCCATGCCCGACAGCGAACTCGCCGAGATCGACGGAAAAATTAACGACATCGGCAAACTCGAAGCCCATGTGCACTACACTTTTCGCGGCGACGAAGAACTCATGCTGCGCTCCATCTTCCGCCGCTTTCCCGAGTCGCAATGGCAACGCGTGGTGGAGAACGTAAACGTGGGCGTAGGCGAAGTCACGAATTTGAAGATCAGCGATCCCGCCGCCATTCGCGAGCCGTTCACCATGTCTTATGACATTTCGAAGCCGAATTATCTGGACTGGTCGAGAAAAAAGTCCGACCTGCTGCTGCCCCTTTGCCAATTCAACTTGCCCGATCTTAGCAACACCGATGACGGCAACGATGCCCATGCCGAACCGCTGAAGCTCGGTCCAAAGGCAGAGTATGAATACAAAATCCAGCTTCAGCTTCCCGCCAAGTACAGTGCGCACGCCCCGCTGCCTTTCTCACTAAAGCGCGACTATGCGCAGTATGAAGCCACCTACAAACTCGAAGGCAACACCCTGCAAGCCGCAAGAACGCTAATGGTGATTCAGGACGAACTACCCGCGCCCCGGTCCGCGGACTACGAGTCGTTTCGCCACGCCGTCAACTCCGATCTGGCGCAGCTTCTCTCGCTCGAGAACACCGTGGCCGGCACGCCCACCGCGCCCACCGACATGAAGGCCGACGACCTGGTCGAGAGCGGACGCGCCGCTATCGCTAGCGGCAATCTTTCCCTCGCGATCGAACTCCTGAAGCGCGCTACGGAGGTCGATCCGAAAAATAAATTTGCCTGGAACAACCTGGGGCTGGCTTATTTCGGACTGCGCAAAGACGCCGAAGCGATCGCGGCCTTCAACCAGCAGATCGAACTCAATGCCTACGACGAGTATGCCTACAACAATCTCGGTCGCGTCTACTGGCAAGAGCGCAACTACGAAGACGCGGCAACGGCATTCCACAAGCAGTTGGAGATTAATCCACTCGACAAATTCGCGCACGCCAACCTGGGCGGAATGTATTCGGAGTGGCACAAATACGCCGAAGCCGCGCCGGAGTTGGAGAAAGCCGCCTCGCTCACGCCGGATAATCCCGAGTTGCAGGTCAGCCTCGGCGACGCCTATCTCAATCTCGGGCAGGACGATAAAGCTCTGGCGACCTTCGACCATGCGGTGCAGATCGCGGCCACGCCGCTGGTCTGGAATAACATCGCCTATCAACTTTCGCTCAAGAAGGCTCATTTGGATCGCGCCCAGCAGTTCGCGGAGTCCGCGGTCTCAGCCACTGCGGCGGCGCTGCGCAATGTGTCGCTCGACCGGCTCGCTCCGCAAGATCTGCCGCTCGTGCCCTCGCTTGTCGCCTACTGGGACACCCTGGGTTGGGTTTATTTCAGCGCGGGGAATTTGGATCTGGCGGAAAAATATGTGTCCGCCTCGTGGCAGCTCGGGCAGCATGGCGAAGTCGCGGACCATCTGGGTCAGATTTACGCAAAGCGCGGCGACAAAGATTCCGCGATGCGCACCTATGCGCTCGCCCTGAGCGCGTTGCGGCCGATTCCCGAGACGCACGGCCGGCTGGCCGCGCTCGCCGGCGGCAACGCCAAAGCGGACGCCGCGGTCGCGAAATATAAAGACGAACTACAGAGATCGCGCACCATTGATTTAGGCAAGGTTGCGAAAGAAACCGGCAGCGCCGAATTCTTCGTGCTCTTAAGTCGCGGCGCGGGCGAAAAAGCGAGTGACAAAGCGACGGAGAGCGAAAGCTCCCGCGCGACGGTCGAAGGCGTAAGGTTCGCCGGCGGTGATGAGAAGCTGAAAGTCTTTACGGAAGCGCTCCGCACCGCCGACTACCATCTGAAGTTCCCCGACGACACCCCGGTAAAAATTCTGCGCCGCGGAGTTTTATCGTGCTCGACGGCGACCAGCAACTGCTCGTTCGTCCTCATGCTGCCCGAGGATGTGAGGACGGTGGACTAGTATGCCAAAGACCTGGCCTGCTCGAAAGCCTGAGCCAGCCGCAAAACCAGATCTTCCCGCCAGTGCGGCCCGGCGATCTGCAGGCCAATGGGCAGGCCGGTTTTCGTGAAGCCGCAGGGGATCGAAGTTGCGGGTAGTCCCCACAGATTGAAGGGGCGCGTGTTGCGCAGCAGAACGAGTTCGGCTGGACGCAACGCCCCGGGATCTTTTTTCAGGGAAGCGATCGTGGGTGCGGGCAGCGGCGTCGTTGGCGTGATCAGCAAGTCCACCTCGGCGAAGAAATCGCGGGCGCGGCGGAGTTCCCGCTCCAGCTCTCGACGGCTCCGAATGTATTCGCCCGCGGAGATGTTTTCGCCGTTGCGAATGCGCCGCAGGGTCTCCGGTTGATACAGCTCCGGGGTGCGGGCGGCGTTCTCGGCGTGATAGGCAAAGGCCTCGGCCGCTTGCACGGTGCGATCCGTCGGGACCTTGATCTGAACTTCGCGCACCTCGGTTACGAGCGTCCCGATCACCGCCAGCGCCTGCTCTATGCTCGCGCGTACTTCGTGGTCAAGATCGTCGAAAAAAACCGCGCGCGGAACGCCGACGCAGAGCGGCTTCGTTTCTTTAAGTATGTCCTCGCGCAACGCCGAACTATAGTCGGCCGCCGGGACATCGACGCTGCCGAGATCCAGCACATCGTAGCCGGCGATCGCCTGCAGCACCAACGCAGCATCGCCGACAGTCGCGGCGAAGGGTCCAACATGGTCGAGCGACCACGAGAGCGGAATCACGCCGCACGCCGATACTCGCCCGTAAGTCGGCTTGAGGCCGACGCAGCCGCACAGCGCTGCGGGTTCGCGAATCGAGCCGGCGGTATCGGTTCCAATCGCCGCATAGCAAAGCCCTGCCGCGACCGCAGCGGCAGATCCTCCCGAGGATCCCCCGGCGATGTGGTCCGGGTTGCGGGGATTGTGAACGTCGCCGTAGAAGCTGACCAGCGAGCTTCCCCCATAGGCGAACTCGTGGAGATTGTTCTTGCCCAGGATCACCGCGCCAGCGCTCCGCAGGCGGCGAATGACCTCGGCATCTTCAATCGGAATGCGGCTCTGCTGCAACTCGCTGGCGGCCGTGGTCGGTACGCCTGCGGTATCGATGAGATCTTTGACAGCAATCGGAATTCCGTGCAGTGGGCCGCGCCATTCTCCGCGTAAAATTTCGGCCTCGGCGGCCTTCGCTTCGGCCAGCGCAGATTCTGCGGACACCGCGATGAAAGCATTCAGCTTGGGATTGAGTTTCTCGATACGTTCCAAACAGGCGCGTGTGAGTTCGACCGGAGAAATCTCTTTTCGCCGCAGACGCGGCGCGAGGTTGACAATCGTTTCCAGAATCGGCATGGCGGCTTCATTGTAGAGGACAGTTACCAGGGACGGGCCGAGCCGACCTCGATGTGCTTCCCGATCCCGGAGTCGGAGCATCCTTTATAGGCTCACGAAGGCAACGCAGAAAAAAGCAACCACCTTCCTGGGCCTATAATCAAAAACGCTGTCAGCACCCAGCCTTGGAAAACCTGGAGGCATAAAAATGGCGGAGATGACAATCGCCCCGGTTGCAACCCACGGTTTTTTCCTGGACGGGCGCTGGAGTGAAGACGGAGACCCGGTCGAGGTTCGCGCTCCCTTTGACGGCAGCGTGGTGGCGCGGGTCGTGCAGGCACGCCGTCAGCACGCCGAAAGCGCCATCGCCGCGGCGGTCAAGGCTTTCGGCACCACCCGGCGCCTGCCCGCCTTTGAGCGCCAGCGCGTGTTGCGGCGCGTGGCCCAATCGATTGCAGAGCGGCGCGAAGAGTTCTCCCGCACCCTGGCGCAAGAGGCGGGCAAGCCCATCAAACTGGCGCGCACCGAAGTAGATCGCGCGGCCTTTACCTTTAATGTGGCGGCGGAAGAGGCCACCCGAATTTATGGGGAGTATCTTCCCCTCGACTCGCTGGAAGCCACGGCCGGGCGCTGGGGGATCGTGCGGCGTTTTCCCCTGGGCCCGATCGCCGGCATCACTCCTTTTAATTTTCCCTTGAATCTGGTGGCGCATAAAGTCGCTCCTGCAATTGCCGCGGGATGCTCGATGGTGTTGAAGCCGGCGCCGCAGACTCCGCTGTGCTCGCTGCTGCTGGCTGAGTGCGTGCAGCAGGCAGGCTGGCCGGATGGCGGCCTGAACGTGCTGCCGCTTTCGAACGAAGATGCCGGCCGGCTGGTCACCGACGAGCGCATCAAGCTGATCAGCTTTACCGGCAGCGTGCCCGTGGGCTGGGAGATCAAGAGCCGCGCCGGCAAGAAAAAAGTCGCTCTCGAGTTGGGCGGCAACGCTGGCGTGATCGTGCACAGCGACGCCGATCTTTCTTATGCCGCCGAGCGCTGCGTGATGGGCGGCTTTGGCTACGCCGGCCAGACTTGCATTTCGGTGCAGCGCATCCTGGTGGAAGAGTCGATCTATGGCAAATTCGTCGATCTGCTGGTCGATGGAGTGAAGAAGCTGAAGATCGGCGATCCGCTGGAGGAGTCAACCGACGTCGGCCCGCTGATTCGCGAGAGCGACGCCATCCGCGTGACCAACTGGATCGAAGAAGCGGTGCGCTCGGGTGCGCGCCTGCTGTGCGGCGGCGGGCGTGACGGTTCAATGGTCAATCCCACCGTGCTCACCGGTACCAAAGCCGAAATGAAAGTGAACTGCCAGGAGATTTTCGGCCCGGTAGTGACGGTGGAACCGTACAAGAATTTCGACGAGGCCTTGCGCCGAATGAATAACTCCAACTTTGGCCTGCAGGCTGGATTGTTCACCCGCGACGTGAAACTGCTCTTCCAGGCTTATGACGAACTGGAAGTCGGCGGGCTGATTGCCGGGGATGTACCTTCGTTCCGCATCGATCAGATGCCCTACGGCGGCGTGAAAGATTCGGGGCTAGGCCGCGAAGGTTTGCGCTACGCGATCGAGGAGATGACGGAACTTAAATTGCTGGTGATGAATTTGCGTTAGCGGCGGTGCAATGCGCCGAGAAAAACTCGGCCTTTTTTAACCGCAGTTTCAATTTGGTCCAATTTTATTTGTTTGTTCGGGGAAAGTGCGCGACAACCGACTGCGGAATATTTATAATCTCCAGTTCTCTTAGCTGACGCGAGAAATTCTGTGGGTTGTTTCTTTGGCGTCGTGAACTCATGATGCGGCAATACACCAGCGAAGCGGTGGGTCTCGGCCGCAATGCCTGAAGCTCGTACGTAAGCATGTCGCAGATTTTTCATCGCAGCACCAATACGTTGTCGCGGGCCACGATTTTTGGCGCGGTCTTCGTGGTGGCTGCGCTGAGCTGGGTCGCGATGGAAGTGCAGCGTTCGCCCTACATCACTTATGCCGGCGTGCGCAAGCCGCAGCCGGTGCCCTTCAGCCATCAGCATCACGTGGCGGGGCTGGGCATCGACTGCCGCTATTGCCACACCTCCGTCGAGACCTCGAGCTTTGCCGGGATTCCGCCCACCAAGACCTGCATGAACTGCCACTCCCAGATCTGGACCAACGCACAACTGCTGGAGCCGGTGCGGGCCAGCTACCGCTCCGGTCAATCGCTGCAGTGGACGCGGGTGAATCAGCTTCCCGACTTCGTTTATTTCAATCACAGCATTCATATCAGTAAAGGAGTGGGCTGCAACACTTGCCATGGCCCGGTCGACGAGATGCCGCTGATGTACCAGCAGGCGTCGCTGCAGATGGAGTGGTGCCTGGAATGCCATCGCGCGCCGGAGAAGAATCTGCGGCCGCGCGAGCAGGTCTTCAACATGCGCTACCAGCAGCCGACCGGCGTGAATCCTGTAGTGGTCGATGGGCAGAGTTTTACCGATCAGATGGAGTTGGGATCGGCGCTGGTGAAAAAGTACAACGTACGCAGCGTGAAGGACATCACTAGCTGCAACACGTGCCACCGGTAGGGTTTTGGACTATGCGCGCTTGTCAAAAAGCCGATGACATCCTGAGCGGAGAATTTGCTGCGCGAAGCGGAGCAAATTCGGAGTCGAAGGACCCCGGCTGTGCCGGGAGTTGCGATGCCGCCTCAGGGAATTCTGTCGAGCATGCCAGGAGCCAGTGAGAGCGCCCTGCGGCGCCGATGCCGCTATCGAGGTTGCAGGGTCCTTCGACTGCGCTCAGGATGACAGAGAGTTTGAGATTTGTGATCGAGCATGAAGAAAATCAGGCATGAAGAACGAAGAACAACACGTCGGCGCTAAGCGCGAGGATGTCTGCCCCGGCAAGAAGGGCAAGCTGGATCTCGACACGCTGCGCGCGGAAATCGAAGAGGCAGCGGCGTGCAAGTCCGGGCCGGAATACTGGCGCAGCCTGGAAGAACTGGCCGGCAGCCCGGCGTTTCAGGAGGCGCTGCATCGCGAGTTCCCCAAGGGCGCTTCCGAATGGGTGGATTCGGTTTCGCGCCGCGGCTTTCTGAAGGTCATGGGAGCGTCGATGGCGCTGGCCGGCATGAGCGGCTGCGTCAAGCTTCCGCTGGAGCCGATTGTGCCTTACGTGCGCCAGCCTGAGGAAGTGGTTCCCGGACGGCCGATGTTTTATGCGACCGCGATGACGCTCGGCGGGTACGCCAGCCCGCTGCTGGTTGAGAGCCATCTTGGCCGTCCTACGAAGATTGAAGGCAACGATCAGCATCCGGCGTCGCTGGGCGGGACGGATATTTTTGCGCAGGCTTCGATTCTTGGGATGTACGATCCCGACCGCTCGCAGAGCGTGGTTTCGTTGGGCGATCAGCGCTCGTGGCAGGCTTTCGTGAATGCCGTTCACGGACCGCTGAGCGCGCAGAAGGCGCTGCAGGGCGCGGGCATTCGCATTCTTACGACGACGATTTCTTCGCCCACGCTGGCCGATCAACTGCGCGGTTTTCTTAAGATTTATCCGCAGGCCAAGTGGCATTGCTACGAGCCGGTCAATCGCGACAACGTGCTCGAAGGCGCGAAGCTGGCCTTCGGCCAGCCGGTTGAGACGCGCTACGATTTCTCGAAGGCCGACGTGATCGTCTCGCTCGACGCCGACTTCCTGTATGCGGGTTTCCCGGGAAACGTCCGCTACATCCGCGACTTCGCCAAGCGGCGGAATCCCGATGGCAACATGAACCGGCTGTATGTGATTGAGAGCGGGGCTTCGACTACGGGGGCGAAGGCGGATCATCGGCTGCCGGTACTGGCTTCAGATGTCGCGGCTGTCGCTAGAGCGCTGCCCATTGTCGAAACGATCAACTCGACTCCGTCCGGGTTGAATGGCGCTCAGCAAGCCTTCGCTGCTGCCGTTTGGCGCGATTTGCAAAGCCATCCTGGGTCTAGTCTTGTCGTCCCCGGTGATCATCAGTTCCCCGGCGTGCATGCACTTGCCCATGCGATCAATGCAAAATTGGGCAATGTCGGCAAGACTGTTTTCTATACCGACCCGGTCGATGCCAATCCGGTTAATCAAACCGAATCGATTAAAGATCTTGCCGCTGAGATCCAAGGCGGCAAAGTCGACCTGCTATTTATCCTCGGTGGCAATCCAGCTTACGACGCGCCCTCCGATCTGGGCTTCGCCGAATTGCTCAAGAGCAACAAGGCTCCGCTGCGCGTCCATTTCGGGCTCTATCAGGATGAGACCGCGGAGCTGTGTCAGTGGCATATCAATCAAGCGCACGATCTCGAAACCTGGGCCGATGCCCGGGCTTACGACGGAACGGTCAGCATCATCCAGCCGCTGATCGCGCCGCTTTATAACGGAAAAAGTCCAGCTGAATTCGTCGCGCTGCTGATGGGACAGAACGATGCTACTGCTTACGATTTAGTTCGTGCCTACTGGCAGAAGCAGCACACTGGCACGGACTTCGAAGCATTTTGGCGTAAATCACTGCATGACGGTTGGATCGAAGGTACAGCGTCCCCGACAAAATCACTGTCGGCGACTTTGCCCGGATTGGTGGGCGGAACGCCGAAACAAGGAGAAATCGCACTCAACATCCGCCGCGACCCGACCATCTACGACGGACAATTCTGCAACAACGGCTGGCTGCAGGAATTGCCCAAGCCGATGAACAAGCTCACCTGGGACAACGCCGTGCTCATCGGGCCCACGATGGCGGAGCGGCTGCAGGTCAAGTCCATTGACCTGGTCGAACTTGAGCTGAACGGGAAAAAAGTCACTGGACCGGTCTGGGTGCAGGCGGGGCATCCCGACAATTCTGTCACCGTGACTTTGGGCTACGGCCGCCGCCGCGCCGGACGCGTCGGCACCGCGCAGGGCTTCGACACGTATCCCCTGCGCACTTCCGCTGCGCCCTGGTTCGCGAGCGGAGTGCAGATTCGCAAGACCGGCGAAAAATACGTGCTGGCCTCGACGCAGGGTTACCAGTCGATGGATACACCCAATGGGGACGAGCGTCCGCTGGTGCGCGAAACCGCGCTCGAGGAGTACCGCAAGAATCCCGACTTCGCGCACGTGGAAGAGCCAGAGCCTGCGCCGGGGCTCACGCTGTACAAGCCCTATCCTTATAAAGAAGAAGATTACGCCTGGGGCATGGCCATCGATTTGAACTCCTGCGTGGGCTGCAACAACTGCATGATCGCCTGCCAGTCGGAAAATAACATTGCGGTCGTGGGCAAAGAGCAGTGCGCCATCGGCCGTCACATGCACTGGATTCGCATCGACACCTATTACCGATATCCCGATGAGGCGGCGCGCGACCGCGACAATCCTAAGGCGTTCTTCCAGCCCGTGCCTTGCCAGCAATGCGAAAACGCGCCCTGCGAGGTGGTTTGCCCGGTGGGCGCGACCAACCACTCGAGCGAGGGCCTGAACGACATGGTCTACAACCGCTGCGTGGGCACGCGCTATTGCTCGAACAACTGTCCCTACAAGGTGAGGCGGTTTAATTTCTTTTTGTTCCAGGATTGGGTGACGCCGCAGTACAAGCTGATGCGCAATCCGGATGTCACGGTGCGCAGCCGTGGCGTGATGGAGAAGTGCTCCTACTGCGTGCAGCGCATCAGCGAGCACCGCATCGATACCGAAACCGCCTCGGTGCGCGAAGGCCAGGCCATCAAAATTAAAGACGGCGAGTTGAAGACCGCGTGCCAGCAGTCCTGCCCGGCGGAGGCGATCGTCTTCGGCAATATTAACGATCCCAACAGCCGGGTGTCGCAGTTGAAGGCGCAGTCGCGGAATTACAGTCTGCTGGGCGAGTTGAATACGCGCCCGCGGACGACGTATTTGGCCGAGGTGAGCAACCCCAATCCGGAGCTGAAAGGGTGAGCCCCTGGGACGGCGAGAACCCTAAACACAGAGGACACCGGGGATCACAGGGTAGAGCAGATTAGTTTCGGGAAGGGCACGGCTTTCGCCGTGCCACGAAGAGCGATTTGAGAATGGGGGCTTTAGCCCCTGAGGCCTTACGGCGGAGCATGAACGAGCCCTACAAAACGACGATCGAGGCGGAACGCGCTCCGGTAATCGAGCCCGGCCACACCTTCGGCACGGTCACGGAGAAAATCAGCGCCATCGTGCTGACCCGGCCCGCTTCGAACGGCTGGTTCGCCGGCTTCGGCATCTTCTTCCTGCTGACCATGATGATGCTCTATGCCATCGGTTATCTTTTCCTGAAAGGCATCGGCATCTGGGGCAGCACCATCCCCATCGGCTGGGGCTTTGCCATCGTCAATTTTGTGTGGTGGATCGGCATCGGCCACGCCGGCACGCTCATCTCCGCCATTCTTTTGCTCTTGCGGCAGTCCTGGCGGAATTCGATCAATCGCTTCGCCGAGGCCATGACGCTGTTCGCCGTGGCCTGCGCCGGAATCTTTCCCGCCATTCACGTGGGCCGGCCCTGGCTGGCTTACTGGCTGTTTCCTTATCCCAACACCATGCTGGTCTGGCCGCAATTCCGCAGCCCGCTGATGTGGGACGTCTTCGCCGTCTCCACGTACGCAACCATCTCGGCGCTGTTCTGGTTCATCGGATTGGTCCCCGACATGGCCACGCTACGGGACCGGGCCACGCATCCCGCCGCCCGCATCGCTTACGGCATTCTTTCCCTGGGATGGCGCGGATCGGCGCGGCACTGGCATCGCTACGAAACCGCCTATCTTTTGCTGGCTGGATTAGCTACGCCGCTGGTGCTCTCGGTCCATACGGTGGTGAGCTTTGACTTTGCCGTCGGCATCGTGCCCGGCTGGCATACGACCATCTTCCCTCCTTATTTTGTGGCCGGCGCAATCTACTCGGGCTTTGCCATGGTGCTGATGCTGGCCATTCCAATCCGCAAGATTTACGGCCTCGAAGACTTCATCACCGAACGCCATCTGGAGAACTCGGCGAAAGTGATGCTCGCAACCGGGCTGATCGTGGCTTATGGCTATGGCATTGAGGCCTTCATGAGCTGGTACAGCGGCGATCGCTACGACGCGTTTACCATTTGGAACCGGTTGCACGGCCCCTACGCGATTCCCTACTACATGCTTCTGACTTGCAACATTTTCATTCCGCAAGTTTTGTGGATTCGAAAATTCCGCACCAATCCTGTGGCCTTGTTCGCGGTCTCGTTCGTAGTGCTGGTGGGCATGTGGCTGGAGCGTTTCATTATCGTTGTGGTCAGCCTGAGCCGCGACTTCCTGACTTCCTCCTGGGGCATGTATTACCCCACGCGCTGGGACTGGATGACTTACATCGGCACCATCGGCATGTTCCTGGCTCTCATGTTCCTGTTCCTGCGGCTGCTGCCGGCCATTTCTATCTTCGAAATGCGCACCCTGCTGCCCGGGGCGGAGGTGAAGGAATGAAGCGCGAGCGCATTTACGGCATGATGGCGGAGTTCGATTCGGCGCAGCACCTGGTCGATGCGGCCCGGCTCACGCACCAGGCCGGCTACAACAAGATCGACGCCTACAGCCCGTTTCCCGTCGAGGGGCTGGCCGAAGAGATCGGCTTTCACCACGACGAGGTTCCGCTGGTGGTGCTGATTGGCGGCATCATCGGCGGCACCACCGGTTACCTGATGCAGTGGTGGATGTCGGCGGTCGATTATCCGCTGAACATCGGCGGCAAGCCGCCGCACTCGTGGCCGGCGTTTATCGTGATCACGTTTGAGATGACGATTCTTTTTGCCGGCATCTCCGCCGTCTTCGGCATGCTGGCGTTGAACGGCCTGCCCATGCCTTATCACCCGGTGTTCAACGTACCGCGCTTTGCGCTGGCTTCGAAAGATCGTTTTTTTCTCATCGTGTTCTCTTCTGACCCGAAATACGATCCGGCGGGCACGCGCGCTTTTCTCGAAGGCTTGCAGCCGCGCTCGATTGCGGAGGTGCCCAGCTAAATGCCGGACCTTCGCCGAATATCAAACCGCTCCACGAAAGTGGGGGGGAGCAGTTCTCGCGGTTCTTGCGAGACCTGGGAGCAAGTGCGGGATCGGCACTGCCGCCTCGCGATCTTGCTCGCCGCGATGGCGCTGCTCTGCGCCTGCCGCCTGGACATGCATGTGCAGCCGCGATTGAACCCGCTGGCCAGGAGCGATTTCTTCCCCGACCAGCGCGGCGCGCGCCCGCTGGTCGAGGGCACGGTGGCGCGCGGCCAATTGCACGCCGATACGTATTTTTATACCGGCCGTGTGGAGGGCAGTCCCGGCAACTCCATGCCGTTTCCCGTGACCAAGAAGGTTCTGGAGCGCGGCCGCGAGCGCTACAACATTTATTGTTCTCCTTGCCATTCGCTTTTGGGTGACGGCAATGGATTTATTCCGTCGCGCGGCTTCTCGAAGCGGCCGCCGTCGTATCACATCGAGCGGCTGCAGAAAGCTCCGCTGGGATATTTCTACGATGTGATCAGCAACGGCTACGGTATCATGGGCGACTATTCGGCGCAGATTCCTCCGCCGGATCGCTGGAGCATCGTGGCCTACATTCGCGCCCTGCAACTCAGCCAGAACGCGACCAAGGCGGATGTGCCGGCGGGAGAGACTGTGCCTTCGGCGGCGCCGCGTTTCCGCGGCGATCCGGGTTCGGGCGCGACCCTTCCGGTGCTGCGGCAGAGCGCAGCCGCGGACCAGATGAATTCGCCGATTGAGGAAAAGAAATGAGCGCCGCGACGATTCCGCATCTCGATTTGACGGCGCCGGCGCTGGTGAGAAAAATCTCGCAGCGATCGCTCATCGTCGGCATAGTTTTCGCGGTGATCGCGGCGTTGCTCGCCTTCGTGCGCCCTGGCGAATTCTACCGCGCCTATCTCATCGGCTTCCTGCTCTGGCTGGGCATCGCGCTGGGCTCGATGGCGATCCTGATGATCCGCCATCTCACCGGAGGCGGCTGGGGCACGGTGATTCGCCGCATCCTGGGCGCGGCGATGCGCACGCTGCCGCTGCTCGCGGTGCTCTTCATTCCGCTGATCTTCGCGGTCGCGCAGCACCAAATTTATCCCTGGGCGATGCCGCTGGGGTCGATTCAGGATGCGCACATTCGCGAGCATCTCGAAAAGCACAGCTTCATCCAAGAGAGCTACCTGAATTTTCCCGGCTTTGTCATCCGCGCGATCTTCTATTTCGTCGTCTGGAACCTGCTCTCGTTCCTGCTCTCGAAGTGGTCGAAGCAGACCGATAGCGCGAACGCGCCCAACAACAGCGACAAATTCAAAGCGGTCAGCGGACCTGGGCTGATTCTTTACGGCTTCACCATTTCTTTCGCCGCCATCGATTGGGTCATGTCGCTCGATCCCAGCTGGATTTCGACCATCTTCGGCCTGATTGTCCTGATCGGCGAAGTGCTTTCCGCGATGTGCTTCGCCGTTGTGGTCGAACGCATTCTGGTCGACTACAAGCCCATGTCGGAGATGTTGAAGCCCGATTTTGTCCACGATCACGGCAAGTGGATGCTGGCCTTCATCATGGTATGGGCCTATTTCAACTTCTCCCAGTGGCTCATTATCTGGGCGGGCAACCTGCCCACGGAGATCACTTTTTATCTCAGGCGGTTGAATGGCGGATGGGGATCCGTCGGGCTGATGCTGGTCTTGCTCCACTTTGTCATTCCTTTTGCCATGCTGCTGTCGCGCCCTTTCAAGCGCAACATTCGCAAGCTGGTGTGGGTGGCGGTGCTGCTGTTGCTGATGGGGTATGTCGATCTGTTTTGGATCGTCGAACCGAATTTTTCCAAAGTTTTGACGGTGACCCTGGCCGACATGGTCGCGCCCATCGCCATCGGAGGAATCTGGCTTTGGTATTTTTTCCGCAACCTGGCGTCGTTGCCCCTGCTGCCGGCCTATGACGTAGACGCGCACGAAGTGCTGGATCGCGAACAGAAGATTCACGAGCAGGGAACGCCTTAGGCAAGCGCCCGCGATCGTAATGAAGACATGAGCTACGAGAGTCCACAACCCGAACCCAACGGAGCCCACGGCAGCTACGAGCACAGCGACCTGCGCGCGGCCGGCATCTTTTATTTTCTCCTCGGCCTGGCGGTGGCGACGATGGTCGCGATGCTGGCCCTGGGCGGTGTTTACGACTTTCTGGACCGCCGGGAAAGAGCGTCGCAACCCGCCCTGAACCCCCTGGTGACGAACGTGCCCGAGGATACGCGGCACATCGCACCGGGATATCCGCAGCGTGTTTTTCCCGACCCGAAGCTCGAAGAGAACGAACGCGGGCAACTCTACGGTTACCGCCTGCAGCAGGAAGAAGCGCTCTACAGTTATGGCTGGGTGGATGAGAAGGCCGGGACGGTACGGCTCCCGATCGAACGCGCCATGGATTTGCTGGTGCAGCGCGGCTTGCCCGTGCGTGCGCAGGGATCCGGGAGTGGCGCGGCCACGGTGAGCGCGGCTATGAATACGAAAGCGGAGGAAAAGCAGTGAGCGGCATGCGCCACGATTCGGTTTCCGCGACGCGCATCACGCTGGCGATCGCGCTGCTCGCCGCCTCCGCCAGCGCGCAGATCAACAGCGGCGTCATGTCTCCGCCGGCCAACACGCGGCCTCCACTGCTGCAGAATGTCGGCATCGAACAGCATCTCGACGCGCAAGTTCCGCCCGATCTCGCCTTTCGCGACGAAACCGGAAAAAGCGTAAAGCTGGGATACTATTTCGGACGAAAGCCGCTCATCCTCAACCTGGTTTACTACAACTGCACCATGCTCTGCGGCGAGGCTTTGGCCGGACTCGCGAGCGCCATGCGCCTGCTGAAATTCGATGTGGGCCACGAGTTCGACGTCGTCACGGTGAGCTTCGATCCGCGCGAAACGCCGGAGATGGCCGCTGCCAAGAAAATCGATTACGTGAAGCGCTACGGCCGCGCCAACGCCGCTGCGGGCTGGCATTTCCTGACCGGGCCCGCCGACTCGATTAACGCGCTCACCAAAGCGGTCGGCTTTCAATATCAATACGATCCGAAAACCAATCAATATGCGCACGCGACCGCGATCATGGTGCTCACGCCGCAGGGCCGCATCTCGCGCTACTTTTATGGCGTAGATTTTCCGCCCAAGGATTTGCGCATGGGGCTGGTCGAAGCCTCGCAGGGCAGGATTGGCAATGCCGTCGATGCCGTGCTGCTCTACTGCTATCACTACAATCCCGAGACCGGCAAATACGGCGCGATGGTGGCAAACATCCTGCGGCTGGCCGCGGGCGCGACCATTCTTTTTCTCGGCGGTTTTTTGTTCATCCTTTGGCGAATGGACCGCTCCGTAACTCGCAAGACGGCAACGAAGACACGGTATGCTCAATAATTTTCCATTATGGCCGGAGCAGGCCTCCACGATGGCGGCGCGCGTGGATGCTCTGTATATTTTTCTGCTCATCGTTACCGGGATGATGGCCCTGTTGGTCTTCACTCTGCTGATATTTTTTGCGGCCCGCTATCGCCACCGGCCCGGCGTACGCGCCGAGCAGGTCGAAGGCTCGACCGCCCTCGAAATTACCTGGAGCACGATTCCGTTTCTGGTATTCATGGCGATTTTCGCCTGGGGCGCGGTGGTTTTTTTCAAGGAGCGCACTCCGCCCGCCGACGCCACGGAAGTTTACGTGGTCGCGAAGCAGTGGATGTGGAAGCTGGAGCACGCCGAAGGACAGCGCGAGATCAACGAACTGCACGTCCCCGTGGGCCGCGACGTGAAGCTGATCATGACTTCGCAGGACGTGATTCACAGCTTTTACATTCCCGCCTTCCGCATCAAGCAGGACGTGCTGCCCGGCCGCTACACGGTCGAGTGGTTTCGCGCGACCAAGCCCGGGGTCTACCATTTATTCTGCGCGGAGTATTGCGGCACGCAGCACTCCGGCATGGTGGGATCGATCGTGGTCCTGGAACCGGCTCAATACCAGGCTTGGATGAATAGCGGCTCGACCGGCCCGCTCTCGGCTTCGGGGGAAAAGGTTTTCGCCGAACTGGGCTGCTCTACGTGCCATCGCTCCGATATGCCGGGACGCGGCCCGAACCTGCACGGAGTTTTCGGCAAGCCGGTGCAGCTCGCCGATGGCCGCACCGTGACCGCCGACGAAAATTACTTGCGCGAAAGCATTCTCGATCCTGGCTCGAAGCGGGTGAAGGGCTTCCAGCCCGTCATGCCCACGTTTCAAGGCTTGGTCAGCGAAGAGCAGGTGAACGCTTTGGTCGCCTATATCAAATCGATTTCGGAGGCCAAGGCCGGGGCTGGCACTAGCGCCCGCCTGGGCGTAGCGGTCGAGAAACGACCGCCGGACAAGAAGGATGAGCCGCGCGCGATGCAGGCCAGGGCGCAGGCGAGTGGAAATCAGGTGCAGGTGCAAAGACCATGAGTATGTCCGCCGTAATACCTCAGCCCGTCGAACGCGAGAACTATTTGAACACCAAGTATGGCGTGTGGTCCTGGCTGCTCACCACCGACCACAAACGCATCGCGCTGCTCTATCTTCTCTCCATTACATTTTTCTTTTTTATTGGCGGCTTCTTCGCGCTTCTTATTCGCCTCGAGTTGCTTACTCCGGCCGGTGACCTGGTGCAGGCCGATACTTACAACAAGCTCTTCACCATGCACGGCATGGTGATGGTGTTCTTCTTTCTCATCCCTTCCATTCCAGCGGTTCTTGGGAACTTTCTCGTGCCCCTGATGATTGGGGCGAAGGATCTCGCGTTTCCGCGCGTCAACCTGCTGAGCTGGTATCTGTACATCATCGGGGGCGTGATGATGATGCACTGCATGCTGACCGGCGGCGTCGACACCGGTTGGACCTTCTACGCGCCCTTCAGCACGAACTTCACGAACACAAAGATTGTCGAAGCCGGCCTGGCAATTTTTGTCGCCGGATTTTCTTCCATCCTCACCGGCCTGAACTTTGTCGTTACTATCCATCGCATGCGCGCGCCGGGCATGACCTGGTCGCGCCTGCCGCTGTTCATCTGGGCGCATTACGCCACCAGCATCATTCAATTGCTGGGGACGCCTGTGGTCGCGGTCACCATCGTGCTGGTCGCCGCCGAGCGCGCGCTGCATCTCGGCATCTTCGATCCCAAGCTGGGCGGCGATCCGCTGCTCTTCCAGCATTTGTTCTGGTTCTACTCGCATCCCGCCGTTTACATCATGATTTTGCCCTCGATGGGCGTGGTCACCGAGATCATCGCCTGCTTCTCGCGCAAACGCATCTTCGGCTATCACTTCGTGGCCTTTTCCTCGATCGCCATTGCCGTCTTCGGCTTTCTAGTGTGGGCGCATCACATGTTCGTAGCCGGAATCTCGGTCTACTCCGCGCTCGTGTTTTCCTTCCTGAGCTACGCCGTCGCCCTACCTTCCGCGATCAAGGTTTTCAACTGGACCGCCACTCTATACAAAGGCTCGATCCATTACGACGCGCCCATGCTCTACGCCTTCGGCTTCCTCGGGCTTTTCACCATCGGCGGCCTCACCGGATTATTTCTGTCGGCGCTGGGCATCGACGTGCATGTCACCGACACCTATTTCGTCGTGGCGCACTTCCACTACATCATGGTGGGAGGCGCGGTGATGGGCTATCTCGGCGGCATGCATTTCTGGTGGCCGAAGATTTCCGGGCGGCTTTATCCCGAGGGCTGGGCACGGCTGGCGGCGCTGATCGTTTTCATCGGCTTCAACCTCACCTTCTTCCCGCAATTCATACTGGGCTATATGGGCATGCCGCGGCGCTATTACGATTACAGCCACATGCCGGAATTTCAGATTCTAAATGTCTTATCGACCGCGGGCGCGACCGTGCTCGGCGTCGGCTACCTTTTGCCGATGGTGTATTTCCTGTGGTCGATGCGCTACGGCAAACCGGCTTCGGATAATCCCTGGAATGCTGCCGGCCTGGAGTGGAAGACGGCTTCTCCGCCGCCGACTTTCAACTTTGACGAAGAACCCGTGGTTACCTGGGAAGCCTATAACTACGAGGAACTCGACGCTCCTCACCCGCAGAAAGAAGAGGTCCCCGTTGCCCGATAGCACTCTCGTCGGACTGCAGCACGAGGAAGAGCATCATCCCGAACTGCTGCATCACTTCGCCGACGCGCAGCAGCAGCGCGACGCCTCGAGCCTCGGCATGTGGGTGTTTCTCGCCACCGAAGTCATGTTCTTCGGAGGCATGTTCTGCGCGTATCTGGTTTATCGCCGCTGGTATTTCGGAGACTTCGGCGCAGCCAGCAAATCCATCGACGCTACTCTCGGCGCTACCAATACCGCGGTTCTCATCTGCAGCAGCTTAACCGTCGTGCTCGCGGTGTGGGCCGCGCAGACGGCGCGCCGGACTCTGCTGATCGGCAGCCTCATCCTGACCATGCTGCTCGGCCTCGCCTTTCTCGGAATCAAGGGTAAAGAGTACAAAGACAAGTTCGAAGAGCATCACGTGCCGGGCGCGTCCTTCAGTTTTGAGAACGTGCCCATCCCCGGCCATCCCGGCGAGTACGCCAACCCGCGCCACGCGCAGATTTTCTTCTCGCTATATTTCGTCATGACGGGCTTGCACGCCCTGCACATGATCATCGGGCTGGGCATTTTTACCTGGCTTCTGGCCTTGGCCTGGAAGGGTCGCTTTACGCCCGAGTATCACACGCCGGTCGAGATCGGCGGATTGTACTGGCACTTCGTCGACATCGTCTGGATTTATTTATTTCCCTTGCTGTACTTAATTGACCGCCATCCGTGAGTTTCTATCGAGGCTTGTTATGTCTGAACATTCCGGCTCCGGGCACGCAACGGAAAAATCGTCGCCGCTGAAGATGTATTTCGGCATTTGGGCTGCCCTGCTGCTCGGCACATTTATCACTTACAAAGCTGCCTTCATCGAACTCGGGCGCTTCAATGCCGCCGTTGCCCTGGGGATTGCGACCGTGAAGGCCACGCTGGTCGCACTCTTCTTCATGCACGTCTGGCACGCCAGCGAAAAACTCACCAAGCTGGTGGTGATCGCGGCAATTTTCTTCCTGATGCTGTTGCTGGGACTTACCATGTCCGACTACGCAACCAGGCCGTGGAGCTAATCTCGAGATCCCTCGGCGGCTGAAGCCCGATCAAAAGCGCCCCCCACGCAGGCCCGGGAAGGCCTGCTCCAGCCTTCGATTGAGAGCTCAGCCTTCGGCAGAGGACAGCTTTTTCGCAACAGCCCAATTACCAAGGGATCCAGCCGCTCCGCTTGTGCTGCAATCTGCGGTATACTCGCGCCGATATCTTGAGCTAGCACTTCCTTGAGGTGACTTATGGCATTTTGCAATTCCTGCGGCGCGACCCTGGTGGAAGGAACAAGATTCTGCAGCAAATGCGGCGCGGCCGTTCTCTCTTCCTCTCCATCCGCACCGGGCGCGGCCCCTGCCGCAGTCGGCTCGATGCCACCCTTGCCGCAGCCGATCCCTGCGCAATCGTCGGGCAGCGGCGCCATGAAAACCGTTTTGATGATTGTGGCCGTGATCGTAGTGGTGGGCTTCCTCTTGATCGCCGCCGCCGGTTTCGCCGCCTGGCATTTTGCGCATCGCTCTCACATTCGCCAGGAGGGCGGCAATGTGAAAGTGGAGACGCCCTTCGGCACGGTCGAGTCCACCAAAGACCCGGAAGAAGCGGCCCGCGTCATCGGCGTGGATCTCTATCCCGGCGCGGAAATTCTGAAACAGGGCGCCAACTCCGCAACCTTCGGAGGGGTGCATACCGCGACCATAAAATCCGAGACCACCGATTCGCTCGACAAAGTCTCCATCTTCTATAAGGCCAGGTTGCCCAACGCCACGGTGATGGCTTGCGATTCGGATCAGTGCACGATCGTTTCGAACGAGGCGAAGAACGTTACGACCATCAATCTTAGAGCGAACGGTAACAAGACCACGATTCTGATCAGCAGTGTGACTCACAAGTCGGACACCGGCAAATCGTCCTCGGATTAGCGGCGTCCCGAAACTCGAGCGGATTCCCGATCATGACCCATTCCTTTGCAGAACTGGCGCAAGCCGCAAAGTCGGCGCAGGTAAACGCGCAAGGGCTCGCAGAGGCTTTGCGGGCGGATGTTCGCGGCGAAGTCCGCTTCGACCGGGGCAGCCGCGCGCTCTATGCCACCGATGGCTCGAACTACCGCCAGGTTCCGATTGGCGTCGTCCTACCTCGCGATGCCGATGACGTGGCGGCGACGGTGGCGCTCTGTCGTGAATTCGGGGCTCCGCTGCTCTGCCGCGGTGGGGGCACTTCGCTTGCCGGCCAGTGCTGCAACGTCGCCGTGATTCTCGATTTCTCAAAGTACATGGCGAGCATTCTGGAGATCGATCCCGCGCGCCGCATCGCGCGCGTGCAACCTGGAGTCGTGCTCGACAGCCTGCGCACCGCCGCCGAGAAGCACCATCTCACCTTCGCGCCCGATCCGGCGACTCATGATCGCTGCACGCTCGGCGGCATGATCGGCAACAATTCCTGCGGGGTGCACTCGGTAATGGCGGGCAAGACGGACGACAACATCGAGGCCCTAGAAGTCCTCACGTACGACGGCTTGCGGATGAAAGTTGGCGCGACTTCTGGCGAGGAACTCGATAGTATCTGCGCGGCCGGCGGACGCCGCGGCGAAATCTACGGCAAACTGCAGGGCATCGCTGCCGCATACGGAGATCTGGTTCGGCAGCGCTTCCCGAAGATCCCGCGCCGCGTTTCCGGTTATAACCTCAACTATCTTCTGCCAGAGAATGACTTCCACGTGGCCCGCGCCCTCGTCGGCTCCGAAGGCACGTGCGTCACGGTTCTCGAAGCGACGTGCCGACTGGTCGAGAGCCCGCCGGAGCGGGCCTTGCTGGTCGTCGCCTATCCCGATATTTATCAGTGCGCCGACCATGTGCCAGAGATTATGGAGCACCACCCCATCGGCCTCGAAGGCTTTGACGATCTTCTGGTCAGCTACACGCGGCTGAAAGGAATCAACTCCGAAGGTCTGGCATTGCTGCCCGAGGGTGGCGGCTGGTTGATGGTGGAATTCGGCGCCGCAACTGCCCTGGAAGCGGAAGACCAGGCGCACGGCCTAATGCAGGCGCTGGGCCGCAATGCCATTCCGCCCGACATGCGCCTCTACGTGGACAAGCGACGGACCAAGCGCGTTTGGGAAGTTCGCGAATCGAGCCTCGGCGTCACCTCTCACGTGCCGGGCGAAGCGCTGACCTGGGAGGGCTGGGAAGACGCCGCGGTCGCTCCCGAGAAGCTCGGGGGCTATCTGCGCGATCTGCGTAGATTGATGGCCGTCTATGGATATAAAGGTTCGCTGTACGGCCACTTCGGACACGGCTGCGTACACACGCGAATTAATTTCGATCTGCAGTCGAAAGAGGGCATCGCCAAGTTCCGCAAGTTTATGGAAGAGGCTGCCGATATCGTGGTCGGCTATGGCGGGTCGATCTCCGGCGAACATGGCGACGGCCAGGCCCGTGGCGAGTTGCTTCCGAAAATGTTTGGGCCGGAGCTGGTGCAGGCGTTCCGCGAGTTCAAATCGGTTTGGGATCCCGAATGGAAGATGAATCCCGGCAAGCTCATCGAGCCTTACAGGCTCGACGAAAACCTGCGTCTGGGAGCGAATTACGCTCCCTGGGAGCCGCAGACCCATTTTAAGTTCGTCGCCGACCACGGCAGCATGGCTCAGGCTACTCTGCGCTGCGTGGGCGTGGGCAAATGCCGCCACGACGAGGGCGGGGTGATGTGCCCGAGCTACCGGGTCACGCGCGAGGAGGAACAATCGACGCGCGGCCGCGCTCACCTGCTCTGGGAAATGATGCAGGGCGAAAGCCGGAGAGATAGGGTAATCCGCGACGGCTGGCGCAGCGAAGAAGTGAAGCAGTCGCTCGATCTGTGCCTGGCCTGCAAAGGATGCAAGAGCGATTGCCCGGTAGCCGTGGATGTGGCGACCTATAAAGCAGAATTTCTTTCGCATTACTACGAAGGCCGCGCGCGCCCGCTGAGCGCGTACGCCTTCGGCAATATCGATCTGTGGGCGCGGGCGGCATCGCACGCACCCGGCCTTGTGAATCTGACCACGCAACTTCCGGTCCTGCGCGATATTTCCAAGCTCGTGGCCGGCATCCCGAAGCAGCGCGCCATTCCAGCCTTCGCTCCCGAGACTTTCAAGGCGTGGTTCCAGCGCCGCAGCCAGCCCAAAGAAGACTACCCTCCTGTGCTCTTATGGCCCGATACTTTCAGCAACTCCTTTCAGCCGGGCATCGCCAAAGCAGCCGTTGAAGTCCTCGAAGCCGCCGGCTTCCGGGTCGTCGTCCCCCGCGCCCACCTTTGCTGCGGCCGGCCGCTCTACGATCACGGCATGCTGGACCGCGCCCAGGCCCTTCTGCTTCAGATCCTCGACGAACTCTCGCCCGAAATCGAAGCCGGCGTTCCAATCGTCGGCTTGGAGCCAAGCTGTGTGGCTGTGTTCCGGGATGAACTCGTCAACCTATTCCCCCATGACGAGCGCGCCCAAGCTCTGTCACGCCAGACTTTTCTGCTCAGCGAATTCCTAGAGATCAAAGCTCAAGATGTTCCTTTAGGCCGGCTGGAGCGAAAGGCAATCCTGCACGGCCACTGCCACCAGAAATCGCTGATGAAGATGACGGCCGAAGAGTCGGTTCTGCGGCGGCTCGGCGTGGATTTCCAGAGTCCAGCGCCAGGCTGCTGCGGCATGGCCGGCTCTTTCGGATTCGAGCGCGACAAGTACGACGTCTCGATGGCCGTCGGCGAGCTGGAACTCCTGCCGGCGATCCGCGAGGCGCCCGCCCACTGGCTGATCATCGCCGATGGCTTCAGTTGCCGCGAGCAGATTGCCCAGGGATCTCCCCGGCGCGCCCTGCATCTGGCGGAGGTTGTGCAAATGGGACTGGCACAAAACGGCATCGAGCGGTCGGATCCGTACCCCGAGTCCGCCAGATCCCGCCGACGGGAGGCGGAGGTATCGCGGTCGATGAAGCGCGCCGGAATTGGCCTGGGAGCCCTTGCGGCGGGGGCAGCTCTATTGTGGGAATTATCCAGAAAGCGTTGATTATTAAGCACTTATAAACATTTATCGCGGCATTCCAAGACTCCTCCCTCGCCAACTCGCCCTTCTTTCTGGGACAATAGAGATGTGGCCGGCAAGCGGCCAAGTTACAATCTTGTTGCTATCTAATTTATGGATCCCGAAGTCCTGGAAGGCGCAGTTCAAGAGCACGAGGGCCTTGGCCTCGGGTTTCTAGCCACCGATGTAATGGATCGTGAAAGCACAATTGCCGCTCCCGCAATCGGCAAAGTCCCCGCCGAGGCCCTTACCACGCTGGTCGCCGCCAAGCCGCCGGACGCGCCCCTGTGCGGCTCGGTGCTGGTGCTGATCCAATTCGACGTTTGCGAAGAGATTCGCCTCGACCAGCTGCGCCAGATTCTGGGGGCGCGCACCGCCGATGCCAGCTTCAAGCATCTGGCCCCAGGGTATGTGCGCTATCAGCGGCCTCCGGTGGAAGAGGCGCTTGAGCCGCTGGTCCTAGAGAGCGGCGAGCGCCTGCAGGGTGAGATCAAATACTTCGACTACGGCGTGGTTAGCGTGGTGTTTGAGTTGCCTTTCTCGGGCGACTGGGACAAGCTTGTGCAACTTTCCAGCCGCTGGGTTTGGGATACGAACTTCGAGAGTCTGGCTACGCGCATCGTCAAACAAAAACTGGAGCACGCCGCCCCGGCGCTGGTCAAGCCTTACACCACGGAGTGGCTGCAGGAAGATTACTTTATCTTCCACCTGCGCGAGATTGCGGGCGCTCCTTCCGCCAGCGATCTGCTGGCCTCCCAAGGCAACTGGATCTCCCAGGTAGTGCGCGGCGAGACCCAGCCGCTCTCCGATGGCGAACGGACGGAGATTCTGCAGTCGCGAATTTCCTACTATCCTAATGATTTGGCCGTGATCGGATGGAACGCCGCGTTCATCTACGACAACCCTTCCGGCGCCGAGACCGCGATTCAGCTCTTGCAGTATGCCAATTCGCAGCTGCTTGAGTTCCGCCACTACGACGAACTACTCACCACTCAGCTTGAGGGCGTCTACGACTTCCTCGAGCGCGGCCGCGGCCTGTGGTCGCGCTGGCGCACGGCTCGCGCCGCCTCCAAGCTGCATACGGTGCTGCTCGACGTAAGCGAACTCACCGAACGCGCCGACAACGCCATCAAGTTCCTCAGCGACATGTTCTCGGCCCGCTTATACAAGCTGGCAGCCTCCAGAGTCGGCGTGCCCGACTACAAAGACCTGGTCCAGCAAAAGCTGCAGACCGCCGAAGAGCTTTACCGCTTCATGGTGGACGAATTCAACCAAAGCCGCGCTTTCGTGCTCGAACTCATGGTGGTCGTGATTCTGATCATTGAGCTGATTTACTTCTTCCGCGGCAAGCCCATCTGATCCCTGCCGGCACAGCCTTCACCCGATTGCGCTCACCCCGCGTGTTTCCCAGGCTTGAGGCTGACTTCATAGCATCGAGGAAATGAAAATAATGGAAGCCTCCAAGACCAAGAAGTGCGCCCACCTGCCCAGTGTTTGCGTTCCGCCAGCGGACGAGAAATATTGCAGTCAGCTATGCCAGGACGCCGGCTCGGAAGAGTCCGAGATTGCTTGCAACTGCGGCCACCCTGCCTGCTCCAAGTAAGTCCGTTTCTAATTCGACGCGAGCCTCCACAACACGCGATGAGGGACCGTAGTCGTAGCGCCGCCGTCCCGGCGGCTAGGAGCTTGCCCTGAGCCACGCCGAAGGGGCGGGCGTCACGCCCGCCGCGTCGGGGGCGAGGACGCCCCTGGGACAGCCGGCAAGGATGCCGGCGCTACTATACACGGCATCGCAGCGCAGTAACTCTCTCTCCTGATACTATTTCGTGCGATATTTCTCCACGGAGGATTCATGCGCCGTCACCTAGCGGTGGTCTCTTTCACAGCCTTGGCGTGCCTTGCGTTGGCCCAGCAAACCACCATGCCGACGGAATTCGGCAAGGAACCACCGTCCAACGACTCAGCTCTCAAAGAAATGTTCCAATCCAAAATAAAAGCCGAGTGGGAAGCGCTCAAGAACAAAGACAAGAAAGCCTTAGGCGATTTACTAGCCGACGACTACGAGGGCGTCGAGGTTGATGGCAAAGGCGAGCGCACCAAGGTTCAGGCCCTAAACGAATTGGTGTACGAGAATGTCTCCAACTACACCTTGTTCGGCTTCAAAATGATTCCCCTTGGCTCCAACGCCGCATTCCTCATTTACGAGAGCACGATGCAATTCCCGCCCAAGTCGCAGGTGCGCTTGTCGCGGGTCTATATTACGGAACTCTGGATCAAGCGCTCCGGCCAATGGAAGGAAGTTCACTACCAGGAAACGCACGTGAAGTGAGGCCGTCGTGCCACAAATTATTCGCAACCATGGCAAGGGGATTGCCATCCATCCTTTTGAGTACGGAGGATGCCCATGCGAACAATCTCTCTCGCGATACTGTTGCTTTCCGCCGGCTTCGTTCTGGCGCAAGACACTTCTGCCAATAACCACGCCGACAATTCCAACGGAACGGTTACGGTGCAGGGCTGCGTAAGCCGGTCCAGCGGCGACTACATCCTGATGAAGCAGGACCCCGCGGTAACCTACGAACTACAGAGCAGCCACAAGATCAAGCTCAGTCACTACCTGGGACAACAAGTGGAAGTAACCGGGAGCGAGTCGCCCACGATGGGCACGAGTTCGGACTCCAATCGAAGGTCGGCGTCGCCGGTGACTCTAACCATCACTTCGATCAAGACCATCCAAAAAGAATGCTCGGCGCGCTAGGTATTGCAAGGCCGGACTTCAAAGAGGCTGCCGTGGCGTGCGCTCAGTCGCAGTCCGGCGGCATGGCCGCGATTTCGGATTCAGAGTCGCAAGGCTTCTTCTTCTTTGCAGGCTCCAGTGGGGCTGGACGATTGTAGCGAAGTATCCACAGGCCGTCGTTGTTGGTGAGATAGATCAGGCCGTGGTGACTGTCGGGAAGAAGGCCGGTGACTTTATTGAAGGTTTCCAAGGTCTTGGGATTCGCGGGATCGCTCAGGTCGAGCACGCGCACGGTTTCGGTGGGATGGCTGCTGCTGGTGATCGTGGCCGGCGTTTTTTCCGGAGCTTCGGAGATGGCCACGTCGGGACTCACGATCTGCAGGTTCCCCGTGGTCGCCTGATTTGACTCCGCCGTCCGTTTCAGAAGCAGCGGCTGCTCGGGCTTGCTCACGTCCACGATCATGAAGCCCTGCTTCGCGGCCTGCTGCACGTAGAGATACTGTTTAGAATTTTCCTTCTGAAGCAGCATCTGACTTCCGGTGGCTTGCGGCAGAGGTAAGTGAGCAATCACGTCAGCCGGGACGTCTGTGGGTTTGGGCGCCGGCTGCTCGCTTGCGCTGGCCAATGCTGTTAACAAGCTAACCGACAGCAGCCCCACGCAACCCCGAGTGAAGAGCCTTCCGGACATACCCATAAAAAATCACCTCAAGTTCCCAAAGTGAAAGAGACGCGCTCTTACTGACGCCTAAGCCGAGACTATATCACTCAGTACTGGACAGACAAATCCAGCCCCTCATTGCTCGGCTGCGACCCCTATGCATCCAGCGTTGGCGAGCGTCGAACAGACCGTGCCAGCCTGAAGCGGAACGAAAGCATGATTGGTGCTGGGGTCGACCGAAATGCTGTGCGCATTCGATCCGGTCGGCATGTTGTAGAGCCACTGGTTCGTTCCCGCGTCAATCACACCCATAACGGCAGTGGGAAGCATGTCGCGGGCGGCGAGGTAGTACTTATTGTCGCCCGGGTTGTACCAGACCTCGTCCACGCCTCCAACCTGGGTGATATTCGTGCAGTTGATGAACAGGCCCTGCTGCGGCGCGCCAGGCACATTGTTGTTCTTAGGGATGCAAGTTATGTTGCCGCCCTTGGTGTTACTGATTACATATTCATTCGCCGGAAATGATTCGCCATCATGGTCGGCGCAGCCCACGAGGAAATTACCTCCCGGTCCTTGTACGATGCTGGTAGGCATGCAATCGTACATTTGAAAACTGTTCACCACCACAGGCCCATTGCCGGTCCCTAGTTGAAGGTCAATCGCATCAAGGCTGCCGATGACCGTGTTAGCAACGGAATTGCTGTTGGTCAGCAACCAGTAACCGCTGTTCGGGTCGTAGGCCATCGCACCTAGTCCGGCCGGCGATATTGCACCGGCACAACTGCTGTCGGAAAAGGGCGGAGTTTGGCTGCAAAACGCCCCGGTGTTGTAGCTGATGATGGGGCCGTGATGGCAAGGAATCGTATAGGCAGTGCCGCTCGGAGTTGTGCCGATACCGGGCAGCCCTGCTGGACCATCCGCCGCAGCCGATCCCGAAACGCCGCTAAAAACGTGCGGATTAGAAGGATCGGGGCACGGGAAGCCGCCGCCTACTGTGTCCACCGGGACGGTGGAAGTGAGACCGAGTCCTCCTGATGCAGAACCTCCCGCACCGTCGTAATAGATCTGTCCAATAATGCACCGAGGAGGGTTAAACGAGCCGCCGACGCTCGGGTCCAGCACAGGCGATGGTGCAGGGTTTCCGCTACCGTCAGTTCCTGTTCCTGGAATTCCGGTCCCTGTCCCTTGCAGCGGATAGCCAAAAGCACCGGGCACAGAGGGAAAAGGATAAGTGCCTGTGGTTGGGCTGAAACCTACGGGATAGGGACCATAAGCTAACGCTTGGTCGACGGGCAGGCAATGCAGATCTCCCTGCCCGGTGGGGTCGGTGGGCGAAGTCCTCGGTGGAGTTGCGCCCACGATGTACTGCATGTCGATAAAGGTAATGAACGGCAGGCCCGGATCGCCGTTGATGACAGCGAGGACGTGGTGAGTGGGGTCGTATGCCATTTCATCAGCGCGGTCATCGCCGCAGTCGGCTGCCGACCCGGCTTCGCCATTCCAGGATGCAATGCAGGGACTGATGCCCAACGGCCCGTCGTAATCGGCAGAAACGCCGGTAGGGATCGTGGCGAGAACAGTCGGGGGAGTCACCGGATTCGTGCTCAGGTTCATCGACGCTATGTCGAAAACTATAACGTTGGAGCTGCCATTGCCGACGAAGAGAACCTTGCCATCAGGCGTGGTGGTATTGCCATCTGGTCCGGACATGGGATTCACGCCATTGGCGCGCGACGCACAGCATTGGGCTCCGGGGAACCCTCCGAGGTTACCGCTGGGGCCAAAGCCCGTGTTCAGATGAAACCTCGGTCCGCCTTCCCAAGTCACATCGGTCCTGCAGGCGTACCTGACGAAATTGCCAAACACGTCGATCGTCGGGGGAATAACCTCTACGCTCGGTGTAGGAGGAGGCCCAGTATAGCCGGGCTGAGGTATGGTAGGGCATGGACTGGCGCCGTTCCCAGCATCGGAGACGCCATTCTGTCCCTGAATCGAAAAGACAGCGAGGTTCTGCGAGGTGTCGATCACCTGCATGGCAATGCCGATTCTGTCGGAAACGTAGTCCAAATAGTGACCTGAGACGGCAGGATTCGGCGCAATGGTGCTGATATCGAAAGAGTTGAAGGGACCGCCGGGCTCGCCGTTCGCATTGTGCTCGGGCACAGCGATGACGTCAATGATGGTGTAGGCGCCGCTCACCGTGGTGCCGCAAGTGGGACAATTTTTCACGCTGCCGCAGCCGCTCGCGAACACGAATAGCGCGGTGAGAAGAATAGTAAGAAGAATCCTCGGTCTCATTCGAACCCCCTCCTGCGATTTCCCGCCGACACCGGCCTGCAACCAGCCCCGGGATTTATCTTGTTTACCATTGCGTTAACTTATCGGCATCCGCCACCACACGCGCGAACGCACTTAGAACCGGAATTGCAGCCTCTGCTCGATCACGTAATAAGTCTGCGGCACCGCGCCGATCGTGCTGGGCTCCTTCAACTGATCGAAATTCACATTCAGCTGATACTTGACCCAATAATTGGGATACCAGTTCACTCCCAGGGTGTACGCGAAGGTGTGATCGTCGAATTCAGGCACGAAGCCCGGCGTGTAATAGTTCAGGAAATTCGCCTGCGGTTCTTTGGCTTGAATCCCGGTGAAGCGGAAGGCGACCGCCCAGGCTCCCAATCCGCGTCCCTGGCCGCCCGGAGTGTCCGGGCCAAACAGCGGGCGCTTTACGCGCGGAGTGCCATTCTCCGGCTGCTTTTCTCCCGTGAGCAGGTAGGTTGCTCCGATATCCCAAGCTTTGGCGGTGACCCCAGGAAGCGTCAAGAAACCCAGCCCTCCCGCCTGCAACGAGCCGACACTGTCGCGGAACATGTTGAGCTGGTCGTATTCGCCGCGCAGAGCGAAGCGCGACTTGATGTAGGTGAACTCGCCGTTGTAGCGCTCAATATCTCCGTTGATGGCGAACTGCGGGAAGAAAGTATAAGCGCCATCGGGTAAAGCGGCGCTGAAGCTTTGATCGCCGGAAAGGCCGCGCGAGCGGGCATGGTCGATCGATCCGCCGAAGGCGAATTGTTTGAGCCAGTCGTTCTTGGACTTGCGCCACGGGTAGAAGCGCAAGCGCCCAACAACCTCCGGTTCGTTCGTGGTATTGGGCAGGGCAAAACCCTTGCCGTTGAAGGCACCGAACCAGTACTGCACGACTCCGCCGTAAATGTCGCCGTGCAGCACGGCTCCGGGACTGCGGTAGGCGGTGGCGGCCGACGGGTACAGCAAGGATTGAAAGCCGCGCTCGACGAAGTCGAGGTTGGTATCGCCGATTCCGGTTTCCTGCGCGAATGGCGCTTTGAACTGGCCGGCTTGGAATTGAAACTCCGGCTTGTATCGGACGTTCAGGTATACATCGCGCACGATCGACCCGGTGGTCGAAGAGGCGTCGGTGAGCAGAGCAAAATCAAAGTGCGAGCCGTAGCTGCCTTGAAATCCGAAACGCGCATTGCGCAGCAGAAACGTGTCGGAGGGCGCGCCATCGCCTTGATACGCGCGATAATCGGTGTTCACGTAGCCGTAGGGGCTGATGGTAAATTGCCCGTCCGCACTGCGGATGAAAAAGTGCTCCCCGTTCCATCCCGCAGCCAGCGGAGTATCTTTCTTCGGAGGAGCGGTGGCCGGAGCTTGATCTATGGCTGCGGCCACGGGCAAAGGATCGGCCTCCAGCAGCACCGCATTCCGCAGGCGAACGCCTTCTGCGGAAAAGCTCGGGGGCTGGGAACTGCTTTCCATCGCAGCGGCGGGGCGAATCTGGAGAGAGCCGTTGTCCGCCGTGCCGGCCTTCTCGCCTGCCAACTTCTCAACCAGGGCTTTGAGTTCTTCGATGGTCTGGCGCTGGGCCGCGAGCTCGCTGCGCAACTGATTCACCTCTTGCTTGGTGGCGCTCTCGGGAGCCGCACTCGCGGGCGGCGTGGCAGCGTGGCTCGCCGATTCCGTGCCTTGTGCGGGGGCGAGCGCAGCGAGCGCCAGGGAAACTGCCATCAGCACGAAAACTTTATTGAGCGAGCGCATTGGTTTTTTCTCCCGTGATGATTTGCGAAGAGGCCCGCCGGCAAGGCAGGGTGGGCGCGCCGACTGCGCAGTGCCTTGATGGTTCGGGGCGACAACATCGAAAGCTGTCCGAAGCTGCAAAGGAGTGCCTTTGTCCGGTATGATGAGCGGACCACTTACGCTCGGCGGTGTACCACGTTCCAATGTGGACTGTCAAGCAAACTTTTCGCGGAGCGTCGCCGGATTCGCAATCCGCGGCTATTCACCCACTCATCCGCGGCAAAAATGAATCGCGCATTCATCTTCAAAGACGCGTGAAAATTGCGCGAGAAATCAGGTGCACCTTGAAAGCAATCGAAGCCATAGATATCGTCGGAAAATTCTTCTGCTCCGCTGGTCACAGCTCCGACGGGGATAGCTTTCACCATAACGCACCCACCGTACAGTTACTAAGTGGGCACAGGAGATTAACTTGCCGGTTCGCACCGGGCGGCCTGAATCAACGCGCGAGGCCATTTGACTCCGCACCGTCGCCCTGCCATGATGCGAAGTTGCAAGGTCTGAAACCATGGCATCCCACCTCGAACACAGCGCTTCGCAATCCATGAACTACGCGCCCGCGGGCTTGAATCCGCACTCCGATCTTCCTGCGGGATTCGTCGATTTCCTGTTGCCGCTACACCGGCAGTTCACGCCCTGGCAACAGAAGTTAGTAGCGAAACGCGCGGAAGTATTACAGGTCTCGCATCGTGGAAAGCCACCGAACTATTTACCGGCTTCGGAGGCAACAACTTCCGATTGGCGCATCGAAGTTCCTGACTGGTGCGCCGATCAGCGCAACCAGATGACCGGCCCGGCGGACGACGCGGAGCTAACCGTAAAGCTTCTGAACTCAGGATCTCCCGCGGTGATGATCGACCTGGAGGATTCCACCGCGAACCTCTGGGATCACATCATGCTGGCGGTGAAGAATACGATCGCCGCCTACAAGTACGAACTCAGCTACGACGACAAAAAGCGAAATAAAAAAGTCACAGTGCAGCGCTCGAAAACCGTGACCTGGGTGCGCCCCCGCGGTCTGCACATCAGCCAGGGCGGGGTCGTCAAGAACGAGATCATATCGGCCTCGCTCTTCGATCTGGCTTTGATCTGGTACCAGATCGATCCGGCTTGGCTGCCGCACAATTTTTCCGTCTACATCCCGAAGAGTGAATCCGCCGAAGAGGCGCTGTGGTGGCGCGATCTCTTCCAGGCCCTCGCGAATTCCAAAGGCCTGCCCAAGGATTACATCAAGTGCATGGCGCTGGTGGAAGCGCACCCGCTCGCCTACCAAATGGAGGAATTTCTCTTCAACCTGCGCGATCACTGTCTGGGATTGAACCTGGGCCGCTGGGATTACATGGCGTCTCTGATCGATTTCATGCTCGAAGATCCCGAGTGGATACTGCCCGATCGCAACACGATTCCGCACGACGTGGCATTTTTTCAGAACTTCCGCACTCTGATGCCGGAAATTTGCCACAAGCACGGCGCCCTCGCCATCGGAGGAATGACCGCGCTCTTTCCCAGCCGCACCGATGCAGAACTCAACGAGCGCGCGCTGAAAGTGCTGAAGCAAGACAAAGAGAACGAAGCCAAATGCCTGATGGATGGCGCATGGACGGGGCATCCTGATCAGAACGAAATCGCCGTGGCACAGTTCCCCTATCCCAATCAGATTGCCAAGCGTCCTAATTTGCCGAACTCGCATCCCGATCTGCGGCCCACGCCGAAAGATGTCGGCAAGACCACGCTTGCGGGAACTCGCGCTGCGGTGCGCACCGTGATCCGCTATCGCAACGGAGTACTCAACGGAAAGGGCGCGAGTTTGCTCGACGGCTACATGGAAGATCTCGCCACCGACCGCATCTACCGCTTGATGATCGCGCAACGTGTGCGCCATAAAGTCGCGGTTGCTGGCGACGATGGAAGGTCCGTGACGCACACTCCGGAGTTGATTACTCGTTTGTTCGACGAGGAGCTCGCGAAAATTCAGAAGGACTTGCCGGCGGAGATCGATCGCAAAGCGGCATCCACTCTGCCCGAGGCGCGCCGCATCGCCGAGGATCTGATCGTGCAGGGCCACCATTCCCCGATTTAGAGAACGGCGGTCTGGTACCGTAAAATCAAAGTTTGAGTTTTGCCCGAAACGAGGACTATGAGCGCCATTGGCCAGGAAACGACTGCACTTCATCTGCCCGCTTTGAACCCTCCGCGCCGCTTTCTGTTCGGGCCCGGACCGAGCATGGTTCACCCGCGCGTCTATGGAGCGCTCTCGCAGCCGATCGTCGGACACCTCGATGCCTACTTCATCCAGGTGATGGGCGACGTTCAACAATTGCTCAAAGAGGCTTACGGAACCACGGAAGGCGCCACGCTGGTGATTTCCGGCACCGGCAGCGCCGGCATGGAAGCGGCGGTCGCGAATTTCATAAAACCCGGAGCCAAGTGCGCCCTCTTCGCCAACGGATATTTTTCCGACCGGCTCACCGACATGGCCAAGCGCCACAGCGCCGACGTGGTGCGCTTCGAGAAAAATTGGGGCGAAACTTTCAGCGCCGATGAAGCGAAAGAGTTCATCGAGCGCGAGCAGCCGAAGGTGGTGGCTTTTGTTCACGCTGAGACCTCGACCGGCGCACTGCAAACCGGAAAGGCCATCTGCGCCGCCGCTCACGAAGTTGGCGCTCTGGTGATCGGGGATTGCGTGACGTCGCTGGGCGGAGTGCCGGTGCAGTTGGACGAAACCGGAATCGATATCGCCTACAGTTGCACGCAAAAAGGATTGAGCTGTCCTCCGGGCTTGTCTCCCATGGCGATTTCGCCGCGAGCCATGGCCTGGCTACGCGGCCGCACCACTCCAGTCCGTAGTTGGTATCTGGATCTGAAGCTGATTCATGACTACTCGACCGTTTCTCACCGCTATCACCACACCGCTCCCATTTCCATGTTCTATGCCTTGCGCGAGGCGCTTATGGTTGTGGCCGAGGAGGGCATTGAGAATCGCTGGGAGCGTCATCGCCGTGCTCACAAGTCTTTTGTGAAGGGCATCGAAGCGATGGGCCTGCGCATGCACGTTCCCGAAGAGCATCGCATTGCCACGCTCAACACGGTGCGCGTCCCGGCCCATGTTGATGAAGCCAAAGTGCGCAAGAATTTGCTCGATGGGCCTGGCATTGAAATCGCCGGAGGCTTCGGGCCGCTCGCCGGCAAGATTTTCCGCATCGGAGTGATGGGCCCTTTGGCCACCGAAGAGAACGTGCAGTTTTTCCTGAAAGAGTTTAAGAAAGCGCTACATGCAGAGGGCTACTCGATGTAAGTCGGCGCGAGTGTTCCCGGTGTCACGGTCGCGACGAAAGAGCATTCGGTTTCCTTCCGTTCCGCCGACAATCGATTCTGGAAAAACAAATACAGGGGCGCAGTCGCCCAACGACCGCGCTTGAGGCCGCAACGTCATGACACTGAAGTCGGTAGACACGCTGCTTGACGTTTTACATTTCGCCGACAGTCACACTGCGATCGTGGTGCCTGAACTTGAACTGCGCATCACCTACGATTCGCTGCGGCAGCAGGTGCTCGCCATGGCGAATGCCCTGGCCTCAGCCGGGGTTCAGCGCGGCGACGCCGTGGCCATCGCGTTGCCCAATGGGTTGCCCGCGATCGTCAGCTTCCTTGCCGCCTCCATCGCAGGAACCGCCGCCCCATTGAATCTGGCTTACCCGTACGAAGAATTTCATTTTTTTCTGGGCGACACCAAAGCTCGTCTCTTGCTGTGCCCGCCGGTCGGTGCAGAATTCGCGCGCAGCGCGGCCGCGGACCGCAAGATCCCAGTGTTCTCCGTGGAAATGAACGAACAGGGCAACGTGACCCTCGCAGGCGCCCCCAGCGGAGCGAAAGCAAATGTGCCCACGGCCGATGACATCGCCTTAATCCTGCACACCAGCGGAAGCACGGGACGTCCCAAGCGCGTGCCCTTGCGGCATTTCAATCTCGCGGTCTCGTCCGCGAATATTGCAAACACGTACTCGCTGACCGAGGCGGATGTTTCGCTCTGCATCATGCCGCTGTTTCACATCCACGGTCTAGTGGGTTCCGTCATGTCCACCCTGCTCACCGGCGGCACCGTGGTTGTGCCCACCAAGTTCAATGCACTCTCGTTCTGGCGTACGGTTCGCGAGCATGGCGTCACGTGGTATTCCGGGGTGCCCACCATGCACCAACTTCTGTTGGCCCGCAGCCGCCAGAAGCCAGCGGAGGCTGCGTCGTTGCGCTTCATCCGTTCCTGCAGCGCGCCACTCTCTTCCGATCTGATTTACAAGATCGAAGGCCTTTTCGGCGTGCCATTCGTCGAGGCCTACGGAATGACGGAAGCGGCTCATCAGATGACTTCGAATCCGTTGCCGCCGCGCCATCGCAAGAGAGGTTCTGTCGGCGTGGGCGCCGGCCTGCAAATCGGCATCATGGACAAAGACGGCAATCATCTTGGCCTGAACCACCGGGGCGAGGTCGCGATTCAAGGCGCTAATGTTTTTCGCGGCTATGAAAATAATCCCGAGGCCAACGCCCGCGCCTTCGTCCACGGATGGTTTCGCACCGGCGACGAAGGCTACCTGGACTCGGATTGTTATTTGCATCTGACCGGCCGCATCAAAGACATCATCATTCGCGGCGGCGAAAACATTGCGCCCCATGAAGTCGATGAAATTCTACTGCGGCATCCGGGGGTCGCGGCCGCTGTCACATTTGGTTGCGCCCATCCCACGCTCGGCGAAGAAGTCGCCGCCGCCGTGGTTTTGCACGAATCGACGGACGCCGATGAGGCCGCGCTGATCAAGCACTGCCGCGAATCGCTGGCGGAATACAAAGTTCCTAAAAGGATTTATCTGGTGAAGAGCATTCCGACCACAGCCACCGGAAAAATTCGCCGCCGCGCGGTGGCCGCCGCGCTGCTCGACGATCAAGCGAACGGGGACGACGAGTGAGATTTCTTATCGCCGGCGCCGGAGCAATCGGAGCCTACATCGGCGCGCGCATGGCTCGGGTCGGCTTTGAGGTCACGCTCTTCGCCCGTGGCCCTCATCTTCGCGCCATGCAAGAGCGGGGCGTGCGGGTAAAAAGCGGCGATGGCGACTTCGTTGCGCGCCCGGCCGTGATCGGCTCGCTCGAAGAAGTCGGCCCCGTCGATGTAGTTTTCCTAGGTGTGAAAGCGCACGGCCTGCCCCAACTTGCGCCATATTTGAAGCCTGTTCTCGGGCCCGACACGACCGTCGTCAGCACGCAGAATGGGATTCCCTGGTGGTACTTTCAAGGCTTCGGCGGCAAATGGGAAGGCCTGCGCTTGGAGCGCATCGATCCCGGTGGCGTGATCTCCTCCGCGGTTGAAGCCCGGCGCGTGATTGGCTCGATTATCTATTTCGCCACTGAAATTTCCGAGCCCGGAGTGGTCCAACATACCGAGGGCAATCGCATCACGCTCGGCGAACCCGACGGGGCGCGCTCTGAGCGCGTCCGCGCGATTGCCGAGGCGCTCATCGCCTCCGGTTTTCGTTGCCCCGTGACCACGCGCATCCGGCATGAGATTTGGGTAAAGGTCTTGGGGAACGCCTCTTTCAATCCCGTCAGTGCGCTCACCCGCGCCACGCTGGCGCAAATCGCCCGCGATCCGGGAACGGCTTCCGTCATTCGCAGCATCATGCAGGAAGTGGAGGAGGTTTCCACCAGGCTGGGCATGGAGTTGCCCATTTCTATCGATCAGCGCATTGCGGGCGCCGAAAAAGTTGGCGAGCACAAAACTTCGATGCTGCAGGATCTCGAAGCCGGCCGACCCATGGAGTTGGAAGCTCTGGTCGGTTCGGTCGTGGAGCTGGGAGAACGCGTTGGGCTTCCCATGACCTGCACGCGCACCGTGTATCACTGCACCAAGTTGTTGGCGCAGAGCACCGCGCGCTGAGCTAGGTTGGCCGACGCCGTTCGGAATCTCCGTCGGCCCTGGGGATGCATTCATCCTGCCCATCAGCCATTTCGGAATCTTTAGTAGAAGACCAAGTTGAAACGCCCTATCCACTTTGTCTTGCGTTGACTCTCTTGGGTCCCTTGTGAGAGTTTCCTATTTTCGCATTCCCTGTATTGCGGTATCTTTACTCTTATCTTGTAGTTAGTATGAATCAAGATAAAAAGCCCGATCCCAAAGGACCCCAGGCCGCACGCTGGCGCCAGCGTAAGTTCCGCACGCTCGAACGCTTTGCCATCCCAGGGGATCTATTGCCGGGTTCGCTCACCATGAGCCGCACCCGTTGCGGCAAGCCGACTTGTCATTGTGCCCAAGTCGAAGGACATGAAGCTTGGATCTTCACCTTTATGTCGGAGGGCAAACAGCGAGTCGAACGGATTCCCCGCGGCTGGGTCGAGGAGGTGCGCCAGCGCGTCGAGGCCGGACGGGATTTTCAGAACGCGGTACGGGAGGTGCTGACGGCCAATGCCGAGTTGCTCATTCTCTCTCGTAAGCAGGGGTCCAAGCGACGCCGGTGAAGACCCCTACGCCGCAGCGCCTGCTCCGCTACGTGACGCGAGGCTTGCGGCTGAAACGTTATCTGGAACTTGCGGGCGATGGTCGCCGGTTTCCCCAGATTCCGGCCAAGGCGATGCTCTGGGCCATCCTCCTAGGACAGATTTTACGGGAATCGAGTTTTCATGCTCTGGAGAGCTTAGTGGGTTCGGGGCGGGGGCGCAGCCTGGGCATAAGCCGAAAGTTTCGGCGATGATGCCTTGGGTTATTTCACCGAGCGACTGGATCCGGCACCCACGCGCCGCGCCACCATTCAGGTGGTGCGTCAAGCCAAGCGCAACAAGGCATTTCAGAACTGCACGTTTGTAGGATTAGCTCTGGATGGAACCACCGCCGGCCGCTGTCGAGAGGAGCAATGTCCGCTGTGCCGTCCGTTCCGCAATTCCAAAAAGCAGATTGTGGGATATCGCCATCATCTAGTAATGCTGAGCGTGGTAGGCACGGGACTATCCTTGCCGATTGATGTAGAACCCTACGGACCGGACGATAGCGAATACGCTGCTGGGCAGCGTTTGCTGCAGCGAGTCATCCCCGAACTGGGGGTACGGTTCGCCGATTATTTGGTGGTCGATAGCGGGTTCGCGACCGCTCCCTTTTTGCATACCGCCGACGATCTCGGCCTCCCCGTGGTCGCCCGCCTCAAAGGCAATCTGCCGGAGTTATATCAGGCCGCCCAGAAACGTTTTTCCCAGCAGTCGGCCAAGCTGAGCTTTCGCTCCGGAAAGGATCGCATCGAGGTCTGGGATGCCGACGACTTCGATCCCTGGGAGAGTTTGTGCTGACCCACAGTGCGCGTCCTCTACTATCGGCAGCACAAACCCGACGGGACGGTGATCGAGGCTTATTGGCTGACCAACTTTTCCCCGCAGCAGGTCAGCACCCGTTCTCTGTTTCGCATGGCCAAGAGCCGCTGGGAGATTGAGAACCAGGGCTTCAATGAAGCCAAGAACCAGCATGGGCTGGAGCATATCCCGCATCATCACGAGAACAGCCTATTGTTGGAGTGGCTGCTGAATGCGTTGGCTCTCACCATCGAGCGGCTTTATCGCGTGCGTTACTTGCATCGCGGATCCCATCGCCGACTCAGCGCTGTCGAACTTTGTCGCCTGCTTTGGCTTAACTTGGCTAGACCTCTCGCGCCTAACACCAGCTGAGTTTTCCCACTTACTCCCGGTGAGGTGCTGCTCTTTGAAAATTCCACCGCCCCCCGCTCAGCTCCAGAATTCCCGCGCTCGAAAATAGGATCGTCTACAACTCAATTCCGGTCCATCCCAAATAGCCGCCCCTCCACTCCTCCCAACCGACAACCCCGCCCAGATTCCGAAACTGCTGTCCTGCCCATCAAGAAATTTGCTCGCGGTTGACAAACGGGGTATACTCCCTCCGTTGAGTGGTCCACTTATCGGACCACTTGGAGCAGCCCCTATGGTGACCAGCCGGCCCGACTTCGAAACCGTTCGCCGCAACAAGGTCTACGAAGAAGTTGCCAAGCAAATCGAGCGGCTGATCCTGAAGAAACTGAAGCCCGGGGATAAACTGCCCTCCGAGCGCGAACTCGCGGAATCGCTGCGCGTCAGCCGCAGTTCGATTCGCGATGCGATTCGCGGCCTCGAACTCATGGGCCTGGTCGAGCCACGCCAAGGAACCGGAACCATCGTCCGAGAGGTTTCGGCGGAAACGGTGATCAATCCATTTGCCGATGCGCTCAAGCGCCGGCAGGAACTGGTGAGCGAACTCCTCGATTTCCGCAAGATGCTGGAACCGCCGTTGGCCGCGCGCGCCGCCACGCACGCTTCGGCGGAAGAAATCGCCGAGATGGAAGAAATCCTCGAGCGGCAAGAGCAGAAACAGCGGCAGGGAGAAGCCGCAATCGCAGAAGATACGGAGTTTCACTACAACGTAGCTTTGGCGTCCGGCAACAGCGTCGTGCTGAAAGTGCTCGACGTTCTGATGGACTTGTTGCGCGACACGCGCCAGCGCTCTCTGCAGGTGGAAGGGCGCGCGCAAAAGTCACTGGCAGGTCATCGCCGCATTCTGGCTGCCGTTAAGCGCCACGACGCGGAGGCGGCAAGATCCGCGATGCGCCGCCACATCGAAGACGTAGAAGAAATTGTTTTGGAAAAATTCTGAATCTGGTTGGGCATGATTCCCCGCAGAATCGGGCGCGTTTCGCATCACACTCTGGATTGCGTGACACCATGACGGAATTCACCACATCCTCGCCCGCAACAACGCTGACGCTTCGGGTTGCCGAGGCCCGGGTCGAAGATGTCGGCCACGCGGTTGCGCGTTTAGCTCCCGCCGATCTTCTGCGCTTGAAGGCGCGTGCCGGTGACGTGCTGAAGATTTCCGGAGGCACCATCGCTTTGGGTCGCGCCGAGCTTTCCCACGATGGCCATGAAGGCATGCTTCAGATTGACGGCACGTGCCGCAGCAATTGCAGCGCCGGATTGCAGGAGCCGGTGTTGGTCTCTCCGATCGAGTGCGAACCGGCGGTCGCGGTTCGCTTGTCGCCAATGTGGGTGGGCGCAGCGCCTGCGACGATTGCGCCCGAACGCATGCTCGAAGATCTCGTGGGAGTTCCCGTCATCGCCGGCAGCGTCGTGCGCGTCCCTACCTTTTCGAAGGCGGTGAACTTCCAGGTCGCGCGGACGATTCCTTCCGGGCCGGTTGTGATCGGCCCGCGCACCGACATTCGGGTCGTTGAAGGCGAACACACCGCAGCCCGCGCTCCTTCGGTTTCATACGAAGATATCGGCGGCCTTGAGCGGGAAGCGGCGCGGGTCCGCGAAATTGTGGAACTGCCGCTGAAGTATCCGCGCATCTTCGAGCGCCTGGGAATTCTCGCGCCAAAGGGTGTACTCCTGTATGGTCCGCCCGGCACGGGCAAAACTCTGTTGGCTCGCGCCGTGGCCGCCGAGAGCCGCGTGCACTTCATTCACCTCAACGGCCCTGAGATCATGCGGAAGTTTTACGGCGAGAGCGAAGCCAAGCTCCGCGAGGTCTTTGAAGAAGCCGCGCGGCATGCGCCGTCGATTCTATTCATTGACGAAATCGACGCGGTCGCGCCCAAGCGTGCGGAAGTAACCGGAGAAGTCGAAAAGCGGGTGGTCGCGCAGCTTCTGAGCTTGATGGATGGCTTCGTCGCGCGCGGTCAAGTCGTGGTGATCGGCGCAACCAATATCCCGGAAGTTCTCGATCCGGCGTTGCGCCGCCCCGGTCGCTTCGATCGCGAAATTGAAATCGGAGTTCCCAATAATCAAACTCGCCTGCAGATTCTGCGCATCCACACCCGCGCCATGCCGCTCGCTCCCGATGTCGATCTGCGCGAAATCGCCGAGCACTCTCACGGCTTCGTCGGCGCCGATCTCGAAGCGCTGTGCCAGGAAGTCGGCATGATCGCCTTGCGCGGCTTTCTCGCGACCACACGCTTGGAAGCTGATGGCGCCGCATCCACCGATCTCGGCGGGTTAGAAGTCACGCGCGAAGATTTCCTCGCGGGTTTGAAGGAAGTCGAGCCTAGCGCGACTCGCGAATTCTTTATCGAGAAGAGCGCTTCGACGTTCGCCTCGCTCGGCGGCCTGCATGAGGTCAAACACCTGCTCGACTCCGTAATCGAGCACTCGCACATGCGCGACGAAATCTATGAGCAGGTGGGTCTTGCTCCGCCGCGCGGCATCCTTCTGACCGGTCCTTCCGGCACCGGCAAGACCGCGATGGCGCGGGCGCTCTCCGGCGAAAAGCAACTTCCGCTCATTGCCATCGACGGCCCCCAACTTTATTCCAAATGGCTGGGAGAATCCGAGCGCGCGCTGCGCGACGTTTTCAAGAAAGCCCGGCGAGCCGCCCCGTGCCTTTTGTTCTTCGACACCATCGAGGCGATCGCCCCGAAGTTCGGCGCAGATCAGTTCGGCACCGATGTTTATCAAAGAATCCTCAGCCAACTCTTGCGCGAGATCGACAACCTGCGCGATGTGAAGGGCGTGATCCTGCTGGCGGCGACCAATCGTCCGGAGCGCGTCGAACCGGCTTTGCTGCGCAGCGGCCGCTTCGATTACATTTTGCCGTTTACCGAGCCCGATGCCACCGATCGCGCGGCGATCATGAGCCTGTGCTGCCGGCGGGTGCCGCTGGCGGCCGATGTCGATTTCGAAGACTTCGCGTCCCGCACGGAAGGCTTCACCGGCGCGGATATCGAAAGCCTATGCAAGAAGGCCACCCTGGTCGCGATTGCGGAATTCCAAAAAGGCGCTCGCGTAGCACCATTCATCGTGTTGCGTGGGGATTTTCTGGCAGTTCTGGAATCCGATCGTGGTAATCCGAGGCATTTGCAATTAACGGATCGACGGAACCCGGGCGCCGGAGATTTGCGCATCGGCGCATCGACAAACGATAAGTGTCAATGATTTTCTAAGAGTGATTCCGAGGTGATCATGAGCTACACCGAACTCACGGTTTGGACGCGCGGCATCATCATGGACAAGGAAGGCCGCGACATCGTTAATTCCATCTCTGCTTCCGCGCGCCTCGAAGGCAAGTACGCGCAGGCGATGGAAAACTACGTCGACAATCCCGACCGCACCAATTGCCCGACGCGCAAGTATTGCCGCGTGAGCGATCAGGTGCTCGAGAACGAACTCACTTACGAAAATGAACACCCCAACATCGTCGTGCTGGTGGAAGGAACCATGGTCAAAGGCTGGGATTACATGCGCGGCATGCCGCCCGGGGGCACGCTGGTGATCAATACGCACTACACGCCGGATTACATGATTCGTTTCGTTCCCGGCCCCGAGCGCCTTGCCCAGCTTGTGTGTGTGGACGCCGCCAAACTGGCCGATCACAAGTGGCTTTACTATCGCCTGGGCGAACTTGGCCTTGACCGCCTATCGACCGAAGGCGCCGCGGAGCGCAATAAATCGATCGCACCTGACATCGCTGCCCCGCTGATCGCAGCCGTGGTCAAGACCACCGGCGTCGTCCAGATGCAGACGATTGAACCGATGATCGCCAACAAGCACGCATTCCAAATGGCGCTCGACGAATTGCATATCATGCCGCTGCATCCAGTGGCCGTGTAGGAGAGGACTGAATAAATGTCGACTAAAGGAACCAAAATCCCGGACTGGCTGACCGTACCGTTCGCCGGCATCACGCCTGCGCCTTCCCAGGAAAAAGGGCAGGATCTTTTCCCCACCGGCAACTGGCGCTCGATTCGGCCCGTGTATCGCGACAAGTTGCCACCATGCAATAACGCTTGCGGCACCAACGAAAAAATTCAGGGCTATCTCGACCTGGTGAAGCGCGGCAAATATCTCGATGCTTACGCGCTCATCAAGGAGGACATGCCCTTCCCCTCGGTCACAGGGCGCGTGTGCTACCACCCGTGCGAGCAGGCCTGCAATCGCGGCAAATACGACGAGGCCATTTCGATTCGCGCGGTAGAACGCTTTCTCGGCGATCTCGGTCAGGCGCTCACCAACGACGTAGTCAAACCCGGCAAGGCGAATGGCAAGAAGGTCGCCGTCGTGGGGTCAGGTCCTGCGGGACACAGCGCGGCGTATCAACTGGCGCGCCTCGGCTACAAAGTTACGATCCTTGAGAAATCTCCGAAGGCCGGCGGACTCAATCGAGGCGGCATTCCCGACTGGGTTCTGCCTCAGGACGTGCTTGATCGGGAAATCCAACGTCTCGAACAACTCGGCATCACGATTAAGACCAACGTCGAAGTCGGCAAAGATGTCACCTGGGACGATCTGAAGAAAGATTATGACGCCTGCGTCCTGGCCGTCGGGCTCACTGAACCCAACAGCGTTCGCGCTGAGGGCGAAGATAAAGCCGGTGTGCTGTACGGTCTGCCGTTCCTGCGCGATATCGGCATGAAAACTTCGAAAGTGAAACTGGGGGCGCGCGTCGCCGTGATCGGCGGCGGAAACACTGCCATCGATTGCGCTCGCGAGGCTTTGCGGCAGGGCGCGATCGAAGTCACCATGATCACGGTGGAAGCCCATCCTGAAGAGATGCCGGCCGTGCCCGAAGATCTCCACGACATGCTCGAAGAAGGCGTGGATCTCATTCACGGCAAAGCGGTGACCGCGGTGCTCGGCAATGGTAAGGTTGAGGCTCTGCAACTGCACCCGGCGCGCTTCTCGGGCGCGATCAATGCATCGCCCATCACTGTCAATCGCGATGTGGCGCCGGAGAAATTCGCAATCGATAACGTGATCATCGCAGTCGGCCAGCGCGCTTCGATCAAGTGGCTGCCCGATGAATTCAAGACCGAGCGGGGGACGATCAAGATCGACAAGTTTGGCCGCCTCGGCAATACTAACTTCTTCGCCGCGGGAGACATCGTTCAACTCGGTTCAGGCCAGCCGCTGATGGTGGTCAATGCCGTCGGCGATGGCAAGCGCGTAGCCTTCAATCTCGATAAAGTGATGCACGGCGAGCAGCTGCAGCCACGCACCATTCCGGTCGACGTCATATTCGATCTGAATCGCATGAACATGACGTACTTCCCGCACTTCCCCCGCGTGCAGCAGGAACTGCTGCCGCCGACGACGCGGAAGAAGACGCAGGACGAGGTGATTCAGCCATTCACCGAAGAGCAGGCGGTGGAGGAGGCCGGGCGCTGTTTCAGTTGCGGCACCTGCAACGCTTGCGACAACTGTTATCTGGTCTGTCCCGAGCCTTGCATCGCGCGCCCGGAGCGCTCGAACGGCATGTATAAGATTTTGGTCGACTACTGCAAAGGCTGTCGCGTGTGCATCGAGGAATGCCCGACCGGCTGTCTTGAAGGTGTCCCCGAACTGGACTTCGATACCGGAGTCGTGCGCATGGATACGGCCTTCGCCATCTCGCCCGGCTTGCACGGACGGCAGGCGGAAGAACTGCGTAACCTCGGCGACCGGGCGGCAAAGAACATTTAAGGTCCGATTCAAAACAGGATTGGTGAATTATGGCAATGCTGGCAGATGTAAAAAAGAGAACGGTGCGCATCAACGGCTGCGTCGCGTCGGCGCAGGCCGCTAAATATGCCGATGTCGATGTGATTGCGGCGTATCCGATTCGCCCCTACACCGCCACCATGATGGCGCTGGCGCAGATGGTGGCGAACGGTGAACTCGATGCCGAATACATTGTGGCTGACAGCGAGCACTCGCAGTTGAGCATCGCGCACGGCGCGGCTTCAGCGGGAGCGCGCGTGTTCACGGGCAGTTCGGGCGTCGGCGTGCAATTCGCTTACGAACTGTACTCACCGATCTCGGGTAGCCGCATGCCGGTGCAGATGATGATCGCCGACCGCACGCTCGATCCTCCCGGCGACTTCGGCTCCGAGCACACCGACGCTCTCTCCACCCGCGATATGGGTTGGATCATGGGCTGGTCGTGCGATGCGCAGGAGGCGTTCGACAATCACCTGATCGCGTATCGCATCGGCGAAGATCGGCGCGTGCTCTTGCCCCAGATGGTTTGCCAGGATGGCTTCTTCGTCTCGCACATCACGGGTGACGTGGAATTGCCGGACTCAGGTCAGGTGAAGGAGTTTCTGCCGCCGTACCGGCATCCCTACCCGCTTGATCCGCGGCATCCGGTATCGCACGGGCCGCAGATCATGCCGGAGCAAGGCCCGCCGCTGCAACTGGAGCGGGCGCGCGCCATGGAAGAATCGATGGCGGTGATCGAAGAAGTTCATGACGAGTTCGCCAAGATCTTCGGACGCCGCTACGATCCCTGGGTCGAAGAGTTCATGACCGACGACGCCGAGGTTGTGTTCTTCATGCAGGGTGCGCACGCGGTCACGGCGCGCTTCGCGATTCAGCACATGCGCGATCGAGGATTGAAAGTTGGGCTGGTGCGGCTGCGAACGATTCGGCCTTATCCGACCGATCGCGTGAAAGAGTCTCTCAGCAAGTTCAAGGTGGTCGGAGTGATTGAGACCAACATGGGGCTGGGCAGCGTGAGCAGCGGCGGCGTGCTTTATGCCGAAGCTGCCGCGGCGCTTTACGAGAGCAAGGAGCGTCCGCTGATCCTGTCTTTCATGGCGGGGATGGGCGGCGAGGCCATTGTTCTGAAAGAGTTCTATTGGATGACGGAGAAGATGCTCGATGCGCAGCGGCGCGGGAAGATCGAGAAGCGCACGCACTGGGTCGGATTCGAAGAGTAAAGACATTGGTGATTGCGGCAGAGTTGCGGCTCTGCATGGAGGAATGGATATGGCAACCATTGAAGTTCAGCGGCAACTGCTGCCGATTCTCGATAGCCCGAATCAGGGGGCGCGTTTCTACAACCCCGAGTTACCGTCGTCGGAACCGTTCGTGCCCGGGCATCGCACTTGCGCGGGATGCGGGCCGTCGATTCAATATCGGATGACGAGCAAGGCTGCGGGCGACAATACCATCCTGGTCGGGCCGACAGGCTGCATGTATGTGGCGAACAGCTCTTATCTGTGCACGCCCTACAACGTGCCGTGGGCCCACACCCAGATTGGCAGCGCGGGCAGCTTCACCGCTGGCGTGGCGGCGGCGTATGAAGCCATGATCCGCAAGGGCAAGTGGAAGGGCCAGTTCCCCAACATCATCTGCGAAGCGGGCGACGGTAGCGCGTCCGACATTGGCCTTGCTTCGATCTCGGGCGCGCTTTATCGCAATCACGATTGCCTCATCATCTGCTACGACAACGAACAGTACGCCAACACCGGCATTCAGGCATCGTCGCGCACGCCCTATGGCGGCATGACTACGTTCTCTCCGCCGGGTCCGGAAGTGCCGGAGGGCAAGAAGCTGTTTCCGAAAGATCTGGCGCGCATGATGGCGGCGGGGCATCCGCACTGCTACGTTGCTACTGCGAGCGTGGGCTATCCCATCGACCTGATGAACAAAGTTCGCAAGGGACTCAACCACAAAGGCGCAGCGTATCTGATGGTCTACACGCCGTGCCAGAAGGGCTTCGTGTACGAGACGCCGCGGTCGATCGATCTTGGACGGCTGGTCGTTGAGTGCGGACTCTATCCCATGTGGGAGTGGAATCCGGAGAAGCGCGCCTTCGATTACAGCTTCCGTCCGGCTAGCATGCGGCCTGTTTCCGAATACCTGAAGCTGCAAGGACGCTTTGGTCACCTGCACGCCGAACATATCGCCACGCTGCAGAAGTTCGCCAATGAGCAGTGGCGGATGATGGGCGTGCAACTGCCTGAGGCCTTGATCCAGGCGGCGGATGCGAAGAACCTCACCAACATGGCGGCTGCAGCCGAAGCCGAAGCGGTGGCGCAAACTTTATGAACACGAAAACCAGTGCTCCCTTTCACCCTATCGAGTCTGAGCCGGAAGTTGAGCCGGAGGGACAGGAAAGTTACATCGTCACCGAAGGCAAGAAGCGTGGGGCCACGCGCGACGTGCGCCCCGAGGCGGCTTACGACCGCTTCTACACCGTGTTGCGCGTGCACGCGGGCGACGCGATCCTGACCGACAACTGGCATACCAACCAGGTGCTCGACCATGCCCGCAACAACTTTGAGGGCGTGACCTTCGCCATGCGTACGCTGGAGGCGTGGGGCGCGATGATCGAACACGACCAGCGCGCCTATTACACCGCCGGCGGACGCATCTGGGTGATGGATCTGGAGCCTTGTGCCGCCAAGAAGCCGCGGCTGCCGGGCACCGGACCCGCAAAGAAGTAGCTCGCTTGCGGCGCATCCTGCTCATTGACGACACGCCGGAGATCGCTGAGTTGCTGACGTTCTCTTTGCGCGATCACGGCTACGAAGTATTTGCCGAGGGATACTGCAACGCCGTGAATGAGCTCATCGATCAGCATCGCGCTGAGGCGGTAGTGCTCGACTGCTCCGCTTACGATATGAGCGAGGCGCTCTTTGACTCGGTGCGCCACCATCCTGCTCACGCTGACGTGCCGGTGGTCATCATCAGCGATACTCCGGAGAAAGCTGATGTGAGCTTGCGTTCGCGAAAGGCGAAGAGAGTCTTGCTTGTGCCCAAACCTTTTACGGGAACGCAGGTGGCTAACGCCCTGGCGCAACTGCTGGAATAACGATGCCGCTGTGGAGCATGGACGATTGGCAGTTTCTCGAGCGCGAGGTGGTTAGCGACCCGAAGGGCAGGCAGTGGACCGTGGCGCTGATGGATGTGCTGGGGCAGCAGGGCGATCCTGATATGCCGAGCTCGCTGCTCGAATTGCAATATTCCTCGGGCCGCTATTTCACACTTGTCTACGCCGATGGCGGCGCACTGCAGCGAGAGCGGGGATACGCTTCGCTGGCCGAGGCCACGCACGCCTTCGGAAAGTTGCTGGTCGGCGTGATCGATGGGAGCGTTGATCCTTCGCAGCCTGTGTTTCGGCAGGATTTGGAAGATTGAGCAGTCCGGCGCGGGTATCCGAGCGAAAAAATCGCGGAGCGATCCAGCTAAAATCTCTGGAATCATCCAGTTGCACCACGGGCTCGCCCTCAATCCGGCTAAAACATTGGAAGCACGCAACTTACGCGCAAAACATTCTATTTAAAGAAGTTAGCATACATTATCTTATTGCTATTCGGTTTTCAAAGATAGGGTGCTCTAAGTAATGAGGTTTCATTTTTGAGAATCGAAGCCATAGGGAATTGCGGGGGGGCTTAAGAGCAAGAGCCTTTTGTCGCGGAGTGCGCGGAGGAATTCGCGTGGAGATCGCGGAGGGACCAACGCTGAAGCCATGACGCTTCGGCGTCGCCAGTCGGAATCGCGGTCTGGCTTCGCTTTACGGATGGCGGCGGCGGCTTTCCCTACATTGGGATTTTGGCAAACTGCGTTCTACCTGGGGCGACATCATTTGCTGGAATAATCCTTGCGGGTGCGAGACAATACTGGGTTTGGATTCTTTGCCAGACACTGCCCGGGCAACTTATCCCCAGCACACGGATCGGCCGGGCGCCGGCGACAACCAGGTCCGCCGGGGGGCGCACCTCAATGAGCGCGTGGAGAGACCCCTATGGGCAGCATTTCGATTGAAGTAGAGACATCCGCCTACAACCACCGGCACCACAAGCTGGAACAGTGGGTGGAAGAAGTCGCGCAGATGTGCAAGCCCGATCGGATTTACTGGTGCGATGGCTCGCCCGAAGAATACAAGAAGATGCTGCGCTTTCTGGTGCTAAGCGGAACCGCCATCCCTTTGGACCCGGAGAAGCGGCCTAACAGCGTTTTGGTGCGGTCTGACCCTGCCGATGTGGCGCGCGTCGAAGATAAGACGTTCATCTGCTCGCGAACGAAAGAAGACGCCGGCCCTACCAACAACTGGGAAGATCCCGCGAAGATGAAGCAGAAGCTGGCCAGCCTGTTTACCGGCTGTATGGCTGGCCGCACCATGTTTATTGTGCCTTACAGCCTGGGGCCGATCGACTCGCCGATGGCGAAGATCGGAGTCGAGATCACGGATTCGACCTATGTTGTAGTGAGCATGCACATCATGTCGCGAGTGGGAATCCACGTGCTCGATGCGCTCGGCGAGGATGGAGAATTTGTGCGGGGGCTGCACTCTGTGGGGGTGCCGCTGCGTCCCGATCAGCCCGATAACCCGTGGCGCTGCAATGCGGAGAATAAATACATCTGCCATTTTCCCGAGACGCGGGAGATCTGGTCTTACGGTTCGGGGTATGGCGGCAACGCCCTGCTGGCGAAAAAATGCCACGCCTTGCGCATCGCCTCGGTGCAGGCGCGCGACGAGGGTTGGATGGCCGAGCACATGCTGATTCTCAAGCTCACGAGCCCCAGCGGCCAGGCGAAGTATATGACGGGCGCGTTTCCTTCGGCGTGCGGCAAAACGAATTTGTCGATGCTGATCCCGACGATTCCCGGATGGAAGGTGGAGACCGTTGGAGATGACATCGCGTGGATGAAGATCGGGTTCGATGGACGCCTGCACGCCATCAATCCGGAGTACGGATTTTTTGGCGTGGCTCCGGGCACGAGCATGAAGTCGAACGCCAATGCCATGCTCAGCATCACGGAAAATTCCATCTTCACCAATTGCGCGATGACGTTGGATGGCGACGTGTGGTGGGAGGGCATGACGGACGAAAAGCCCGCGAGGCTGGTGGACTGGCTGCGGCGGCGCTGGACGCCGCATTCGGGGCGCAAGGCGGCGCACGCCAACTCGCGCTTCACCGCACCCGCTAAGCAATGCCCGGTGATCGCGCCCGAGTGGGAGGATCCCCAAGGGGTCCCCATCGATGCGATTTTATTTGGAGGCCGGCGCGCGGGGATTGTTCCTTTGGTTACTGAAGCTTTCAACTGGCGGCACGGAACGTTCCTCGGAGCCACGGCCAGCAGCGAAACTACCGCTGCGATTACCGGGAAAGTCGGCCAGTTGCGCCGCGATCCCATGGCGATGCTTCCCTTCTGCGGATATCACATGGGCGACTACTTCGGGCACTGGCTGACCATGGGGTCGATGACCACGGCTGCAAAGCTGCCGAAGATTTTCTACGTGAACTGGTTTCGGCAGGATAAGAACGGGGGCTTTCTGTGGCCCGGGTACGGGGAAAACGGCCGGGTTTTGAAATGGATCTTCGAGCGCTGCGACGGCAAGGTGCATGCGAATGAAACTCCGATCGGGCGCGTGCCGGAGGTGGCTGATCTGGATACGCGCGGCCTGGATATTAAAGGGGCGCATGTGGAAGAACTTCTGAGCGTGGATATCGACGGCTGGCTTGCGGAGTTGCCTTCGATCCGGGAGCACTTCGCACATTTTGGCAGCCGTTTGCCTGAGGGGTTGGACGCTGAAGTTCAGGCTTTGGAAGAACGGCTGCGGGCGGCTCGGCGATAGCTTGGCGTGCGGTGCGGTTCTTGATAGCTGTCGGCTTTTTGTCTGTTGCCGGGGGAGCGGGCGGGACGCCGGCGCCCCTGTTTTATTCTTGCTCCAGCGCAAGCCTGCTCTGCTATAGTTTTGCCCTGCCATGGCGCGATCTGCGATGAACGAAGCGGGTGATCCCAACCCTGTCCCGACGCTGGTCGTATCCCCTTCTCCGACGCTCACGCGCAATCAGATTCGGGGCTTCTGGGCCTCATGGGGCGGGTGGACGCTGGACGGCATGGACTCCGTGGTCTATGCGCTGGTGTTGGTGCCGTCGCTGCGCGAGCTGCTGCCGAATTCCGGCATCGTGGCGAACAAGGGCAACATTGGCTTCTACGGGTCGTTGTCGTTCGCATTATTTCTTGTGGGCTGGGGCCTCGCGTTCTTGTGGGGTCCTATCGGCGACCGGTTTGGGCGCGTGCGCACGCTCATGCTCACGATTGTGTGGTATTCGGTATTCACATTTTTGAGCGCGTTCGTGCACAACGTTTGGGAGTTGGCGATTCTGCGGTTGCTGGCCGGCATTGGCATAGGCGGAGAGTGGGCGATGGGCGGGACGTTTGTGGCCGAGGAGTGGCCCGAACATCGGCGGCGCATGGGCGCGGGCTTTATGCACACCGGCTACTACGTGGGATTTTTTCTGGCCGCGCTGGCCAACTACGGCATCGGCAGCCACTATGGATGGCGCGCCATGTTTATTGTTGGCGGTCTGCCGGCTCTCTTGCTGGCGTGGGTGCGGCACGGGGTGACGGAACCCTCAGCTTGGAAAAAGAAAGAAAATGTTGTGCGCTCGTGGGCGGTCTGGCGGCCGTTTGCTACGCTGTTTGCACCGGCCTGGCGCCGCCGCACCATTGTGAACGCATTGTTGATGCTAGCGTCCATCTGCGGCTTGTGGGCGGGTACGGTCTACGCTCCCGCGGCGATTACGGCGCTCGCAGAAGCCGGCGGTCACGTCGGGCCGGCCGCCGCGAAAATCGCCTCCTGGGGAGTGATGCTGATCTCCTTCGCTACGATTTTCGGCTGTCTCGCGATGCCCTGGCTCGCGGAACGCCTCGGCCGCCGCGGCGCTCTCGCTTTCTTCTTCACGCTCATGATGGTGTTCATCGCGCTCACCTTCGGCAAAGTTTTTTATCTCGGACCAAGCGCGCTTCCCCTGTTCTTTGTCTGCCTGTTTTTTCTAGGATTAGGCGGAGCTAATTTTGCCGTCTACACGTTGTGGTTGCCGGAGCAGTATCCTACCGAGTGCCGGGCCAGCGCTTTTGCTTTTTCGACGTCGTTCGCGCGCTTTGGCGGGGCGGGGATTACGTTTCTGGTCGGCAGCGGGGTGCGGCACTTTGGCTCGCTGGGAACGCCGGTGGCTTTGACTTCGATTGCGTTTGCGCTGGGTCTTTTACTAATTCCGTTTGGCGCTGAAACCCGCGGCGAGCACCTGCCCGCGTAGCTCCGCGGCGTTCGACGTGTGGCGACACCGCCCGCAGCGGATGTTTTTTATCGATCGTGTCCGCCATGCGTCTTCCGTCCGATCAGCCTTCCCCCCTAAAGCCCCACTCAATTTTGGCCGATAACTGTCTCATCGAAGACAGCCCCGTTTCAGCCGACGCCGCGCCGCTTTCTCCTGAGCGCGGAAACCTTGGAATGTCGTGGCGGCGGTGATCGCCATGGCACAGAGAGAAGGCACGTGCGGCCCACCTTGCAGGGAGAGTGTAAATGCTGAAGATGGGGAGCATCACCGTAAGGATTGTGGCAGCGCTTCTGGCCACGTTGATACTGACCTCCGCGGCCTCCTTCTGGATCACGCAACACCGGGTGAACCGGCAGGCGGAAGAAGCGTTTCGCGACAAGGTGCGGCAGATCGTCGGCATGGCCAACGCCACCCGCTCCTGGTTCTCCGAGAACATCGATGTGATGGTGCCGGAGCGAAACTTTAAGCATGTGCAGCAAGTGCCGGTGGTTGTGGCCTGGAACGTCGCGCGACAGTACGCGGAAGCGCAAAAAATGACGTTCCGTACTCCGTCCCTGACCCCGCGCAATCCGAAGAACCAGCCCGATGATTTCGAACGCCACGCTCTCGAAAATTTCCAGAAGGACCCATCGCTGAAAGAATACTCCGAGCGGCGCGAGGAGAATGGACAGGATGTGATGCGCTACGCCCAGCCGGTGCGTCTCACCTCGGATTGCCTGGGGTGTCACGGAGACCCCGCCGGACAGAAAGATCCCTTTGGCTACACCAAGGAAGGCATGAAGGCCGGCGACTTGCGCGGCGCCTTTGCCATCAGCGCTTCTACGCAGGGGCTGATAGCAACCTCGCGGGCCAATTCGATCGCGATTTTCCTCATCAGTTTCTTCACGCTGCTGACCGCCGCGGGCGTGTTGTTTGCGCTGATGCGAAAGCTCTCGCACTCACTCCAGCGCTTAACCCGCATGATTCGGGACATTGCCGAAGGCGAGGGCGATATCACCAAGCGCCTGGAGATCTCCCGAGGCTTTTCCAACGACGAACTGGGTGAAGTCAGCCGTCTGTTCAATCTCTTCATGGACAAACTGCAGGAACTGCTTCGCGGGGTGGTGGCTCATACCCATAAGTTGACGATTGCGAGCGAGCAACTGCTCGAAGCCAATCAGCAGATTACGGTCAACTCCGGGGAAACCGCGGTCCAGGCGAATGCGGTGTCCCGCGTCACCCAGCAGGTCAACCAGAATCTGCAGAGCCTTTCCGCCGGCGCCGGGGAGATGACTTCAACCATTCAGAGTATCGCGGCCAATACCACGGAAGCGGCCAAAGTGGCCGCTACGGCCGTCAACGCAGCCCAGGCTGCCAACGCCACCGTGACTAAGCTCGGCCAGTCGAGCGCGGAGATCGGTATGGTGCTAAAGGTCATTACTTCGATAGCGCAGAAAACCAACCTGCTGGCCCTGAATGCCACCATCGAAGCGGCCCGCGCCGGAGAAGCCGGCAAGGGCTTTGCGGTAGTCGCCAACGAAGTGAAGGAACTCGCCAAGCAGACGGCCAAAGCCACAGAAGACATCGGCCACAAAATCATCGCCATTCAAACCGACACCAAAGATGCGGCAGCCGCGATTGAAACCGTCAGCGGGGTTATTCACCAGGTCAACGACATCTCCGCGACCATCGCAGCCGCGGTCGAAGAGCAGAGTGCGACGACCAATGAGATGACCCGCAACACCACCGAAGCCGCCACTGGGGCGGGTACCATCTCGGCCAGCATCGCCGGAGTGGCGCAGGCCGCCGACGGTACATCTGCCCGCGCCCAGGAATCACAAAAAGCGGCGCAGGGCTTGGCTTCGATAGCCGATGAAGTGGGCAAACTTATGGCCCAGTTCAAAATCGAGCGCCGCGATCCGCGCATCGATGTGGCGCTACCCGTCCGCCTGACCGCAACCGACGTCAAGGGGGAGACTCTCGACCAGGAAGTGACCACGCTTAATATCAGCCGGCAAGGAGCCAACTTGAAAGGCATTCGGGGAAAGCTCCGGCCCGGCAGCACAGTTTCTCTAGCCCGCCTGCAAAAGCAGGAACGATTCCAGGTGCAGTGGGCAGGAGAAGCCAACCGTCCAGGCCAGATCGGAGTTTTCGCAGTCAACTCCAGAAGTTCGTTTTGGGACGATGTGCTGGGGACGCACTCCCATCGTTCGGAGTCCGTGCTTCCGAAGCCCAAGAGCCAGGCGCAGGGAGCCTAGACTCGGGGCTCGGTGGCATTGACTTCAATCGCCTTCTGCCGTGGAAGCGCTAGGCTACGCCGCGGGCTTTGATGGGCGCGCCTAGGGGAGCGCTTGGCGCCGAGCCGGTAGCGGCGTCCTGCTTTTGCACGGCTCGCCTGGCTAGCGGTTTCAGCCACAACAGAGCCATGAAGGCGGCGATCAGATCGCAGGCGATCATGGCCCAGAAAACCTTGTTCCAGGAACCGGTCTTGGAAAACAGCCACGCAGCGCCGGGTCCGGCAAAAGCGGCGGCGGCGCCTTTGGCGGTATAGACAAGTCCGTAGTTCGTGGTGGCCCACTTATTGCCGTACAGGTCGCCGGTGATGGCCGGGAATAACGAAAAAATGTTGCCCCACGCGAAGAAGCACAGGCCCGACAAGGCGACGAACCACAAGGGGTGATCGATCAGTTGCAGCAGGGCATAGACAGCGATGGCTTCGAGGATGAAGGCGATGAAGATGGCATTCTCGCGGCCGATATGGTCCGAAACCCAGCCCCAGAAGGGGCGAGTCAAGCCGTTGAGAATGCGGTCGACCGTAATCGCCAGCACCAGCGCGGTCATGCCGAAGGCAACCACCACTTTATCGACATGGTAGGAGGAAGCCATTGGGTTCAACTGCGCCGTCACCACCAGGCCGCCGAAGGCCAGCATGGTCATCATCACGTAAATGACATAGAAAGAGGGTTGGCGCAGCATTTCCAACGGCGTCATGTTCACGGACGAGGTATTGATCTTGGCCTTGATCTTCGCTTCTTTTGCTTTCCAGTCGGGCGGGGTCCATCCCACCGGAGGCCGGGCCATGAATAGCGAGGAAGCCAGCACGACCACTCCCTGCACCGCTCCCCAGAAAATAAAAGTGTATTGGTAGCCGGATTTCTGCAGCATGGCAGCCACGGGAGCGATGGTAGTGGCGGTGCCGATGCCGAAAGCCGCGGCAGTCAAGCCTACGCAGAGGCCGCGATGGTCGGGAAACCACTTGAGCGCGTTGCCGATGGCGCCGCCATACACCACGCCGGCGCCGACGCCGCCGACGCCGTACCAAAAGTAGAGGCTGTTGATGGTCTCGGCGCGGCCCGATCCCATCCAGCCCAAACCCACCATGATGGCGCCCACGCCCAGCATGAATCGGGGGCCGATGCGATCTACCAAGTAGCCCTCAAACGGCACCAGCCAGGTTTCGAGGAGGACGAATAAGGTGAAGGTCCACTGCACGGCAACCAGCGAGACGTGCAGGTGGGCCTGGATGGGTTTGGTGAATAGGGTCCAGGCGTATTGCAGGTTGGCGATCGCCATCATGGCGACGATGCCTGCGATTAACTGAATCCAACGATTGGGGATGCGCGAGGGGTGAATCAGGGACGCGGGCGAAATCGGTTCGGCCATACGATACACTTCCTGGTGTCTCGTCTACGGGCTGCAACTTGAATCCACGAGCGTTCGCGGGGGAGCGCACCCAGAAGGCCGTGGTAGACTGGTCCAGTGATCGAACCAGTTGCGGATGGGACTCTACCACCGTTTTGAAGAAACTGTCAAGGGGCAGAAATGTTAGGGAATGTTAGAAAATGTTAGGGGCGTGGCTCAGTTGGACTCTCTCTCTTTTCGAGGACCGTCATCCCGTAACCAGGAGCAGTTCAGCCGGTGGATGGATCTCTCGAACAATAGATGATGATGTGGGAGGTCCTTCGCTCCGCCTGAAAAGCGGCCACGCTCAGTGGGACGCCATCATACGAAACGCTCTTCGTTGTTCTTGAATGGAACGATTCCGCAATCCTCATTGCCAATTTGATTATGAATACGAGTCTGCGAACGCAGATTGACGCCTATCTGATCCAGCTTGAGAGCCTGATCCTGCGCGGGAATGGGCTTCGCGATCGACTGGCGGCGCAAGCTTCCGATCTTTCTGCCATTCATGACACGCGACAGTGGCAGGAGGATTGCGGGGTTACGATCAATCAATTGTCTGGCGGCAGCAAGGCGCACTGGCTGGCCCGTTCCTTTAGTCAGGCCTTTCTGATGCGGGCCGAAGATGGGCGGGCGATCGAAGGAGTCGAGCCTGCGGAGATCGTCCGGCGTTTGCTGGATGTTCTTCAGTTGGCTGTGGTTACCCTTTCGCAATCGGATGAGGCGCCAATGGTCGCCGCGTCGTCGCAGGCTCCGGCGCCGCATCGTTTCGATTTCGTGCACAACATCGAGCTTCGTCCGGTGCTGGAGCAGGCCTTTGCCGATGCCAGCCGCGCCTTCGAGAAACAGGATTATGACGCGGCGATGCGCACTTCTTGCGGAATTCTGGAGGCGATCGTCACCGATGCCCTCGAACACAAAGGCTTGAGCGCCTTGATGGTGTCGGGCGCACCCGCGGAGAAGATTTCCGAGTGGTCGTTCGAAACCAGGCTGGCGGTTGCGGAGCGGGCGGGGTTGATTCGCGGCGGCTGCGCTCGGCTGCCGGCCGTGGCGCGCGGGTATCGGGATCGGGGCGAGGTCCCGGCTGGTACGCAGGTCTCGGAGCGGGAGGCGCGGCTCTGTGCGCAGGTGCTGCGCGTGATTATGAGGGATCTGGATCCGGGGCGCTAGAGATCGCGGATCGGAGGTGCAGCGCCTGAAGGCGCGGTTGGGATCAGAGTCCTTACGGTAGGCCTAAAGGCATGCGCCGATACGAAGCTTGCTCGCTCTGATGCGAAGCCTGTTCGGTCCACCAGATGGCTCGTTCGGCGGGAACTTGACGACACTGGGGTTGAACACCCAGGCGCTTCAGTTCGCGTAGAACTTCTGTGACGGCTTGATCCAGTGCTGCCTGAACGGGCTGGCTTAGGTTGCAGCCCACGTCGAGCGAGTGCGGCTGAATTCCGATGAGCAGGACTTCGGGGGGCGCGACTCCGAAGAGGTCGGCGCTGAGTAGAGCATCGACCAGCGCCGGGGAGTGCGGGTCCATGCGGACCGCCGGGCAGTGGCGCATGATATCGGCTTTGCGGTAGAGCAGTACAGTTCCTGGAGTTGCATCGGCTTTCACGGAATCGATTAGGATTACGGCATCTTTTCCCGAGAGCTGGTCGATTAGGTCGAGAGCCGGGGTGCCGAGGTCGGCGACTACGACTCCATCGTCGAAATTGTAGTCGGCCTCCAGAAGGCGTGCCACGTAAGGGCCGACGCCGTCATCGCCCAGCAAAATATTTCCTATCCCGCCGATCAGGATCTTCTTCATAGCACCTTTACTTTGGCGATTTCGCGGCCCTCGGGATCGAAGGCGTGGCAGGCGCAGGCCATGCAGGGATCGAAGGAGTGCACCGTGCGCAAAACTTCCAGCGGCTCTTCGGGTCGCGCGAGCGGCGTGTGCAACAGCGAAGCTTCGTAGGGGCCCTGCGCGCCTGCGGCATCGCGGGGGCTGGCGTTCCAGGTGGAGGGCACCACCGCCTGATAGTTTTTGATTTTTTCGTCTTTGATCACGATCCAGTGCGAGAGCGTGCCGCGGGGCGCTTCGTGGGTCCCGACGCCTTCGACTTCGTGGCCCGGAAATACCGGCTGATTGTGAACTTCGTAATCGCCTTTGGCGATGTTATCGGTGAGAAGCTGCAAATGCTTCTGCGCGAGTTCGGCGAGCATGGAGGCGCGAATCGCCCGCGCGGCGTGGCGGCCAAGCGTGGAGTGCAGCATGTCAGGAGTCACGCGAAAGCCGCCGACGGCCTGCAGGTTGCTGATCGCCAGATTGGCATACTTCACCGTGAGGGGATGACCCTGGGCATAGCCGACGAGCACTTGTGCTAACGGGCCGACCTGCATGGGCTCGCCGTTGAAGCGCGGCGCTTTCACCCAGGAATATTTCTGATCGCCATTCCAGCCGGTGAACTGCGGATCTGTCTCGCCCGCCCAGGGGTGAAGCGGCTTGCCGCCGTGATAGTAGGCGTGGGCTACATCTTCGCTGACGCCGGCGCGAAAATCCTTGTCCGATGCGGTCTTGAAAAAGCGAGCGCCGGCAATGTTTCCGTTGATGATGATGCCGCCGGGAAGGTCGTAGGACGATCCCGCGCTGTCGAGCGGCAGATCTGGAACCGCCAAATAATTTTTCACGCCGCTGCCGATCTTGAACCATTCGGGATACATGGCAGCGACGGCGCAGACGTCGACGAAATAAACCTGATTGATGAACTCGATGACCTCGCCGAGCAGGACGCGGATCAACTCCAGTTTTTCCATGTTGAGCCCGCTCGCGCTGTCGAGATCGATCGCGTTCGCGACGCCGCCGACGGTGAGATTTTGGATGTGCGGCGTTTTCGAACCTAGAATTCCGACCACTTGCAGAGCTTTGCGCTGGTATTCGAGGGCCTGGATGTAGTGCGAGAAGGCGAGCAGATTGAGATCCGGCGAGAGGCGCATGGCGGGATGGCCCCAGTAGCCGTTCATGAAGATGCCGAGTTGCCCGCTGGCGGCAACGGCGTTCACGCGGTCCTGCGCCGCTTTTAATTCGTTGCGGGAGTTGCGCGGCCAGGGCGAGAGGCTCTCCGCCAATTTTGAGGTGGCTGCGGGGTCGGCTTTCGGTATCTGCAGAATGTCGACCCAGTCGAGCGCCGAGAGTTGATAGAAGTGGACGATGTGGTCGTGCAGCGCGTGCGCAATCAGAATCAGATTGCGAATGTATTGCGCGTTGAGCGGCACTTCGAGCTTGAGTGCATCTTCGACTGCGCGCACGCTGGCCATGGCGTGCACGGTGGTGCAGACGCCGCAGAAGCGCTGGGTGAAGAGCCAGGCATCGCGCGGATCGCGGCCGCGAAGAATGTTTTCGATGCCGCGCCACATGGTGCAGGAAGCCCAGGCATTGTTGACCGCATGGTCGTCGACTTCGACATCGATGCGAAGGTGGCCTTCAATTCGGGTGATAGGGTCGATGGTGATTCGTTTTGACATAGTGCCTGCTCTTTAGTCGGTGTCTGTGGGTTCGTTTTCGCCGAAAAATCCAAACTTGAAATAGCCAGTCCATTTAATGTAGGGCCGGCGGAAGCGGAAATAGCTTGCCATGTCGTGCCACTCCTGCAGCGGAGCGGGGAGAATGCCGAAGCGCTTTACGATGAGAAGAAATCCGGCGATGCCCATGCAGATGAAGCCGAGCGAGACCAGGACTTCGATGGTGGTCGGGAAATAAAGCGACTCGGGATTCGGCCGGAACGCAAGCGTGGTGGGGCTGAAGCGATAGATCATGCCGCCCAGCGAGCTGAGTACGTAGCCTAGAAACATGGTGCGAGTTTCGCGGGTGCGCAGCGAACTGCGCAGCATCCAGCCGCCGAGGGAGATCAAAATCATTTCGAGCCAGAAGACGGCGGCGAAGCGATCGAAGTGGAAGGCGGTGCCCAGCGCGCCGCGGAAAAGGATGTCGAGCAGGCGCAGGCCAAGCCAGCCGAAGATGAGCCAGGACGTGATGCGGGCGGCTTCGTCGAGGACTTCCATGTCCAGGGCGCGCTTCCAGACTACGCAGCAGAGCATGGTGGTGCCGACGACGCAACCGAAGGACATGAAGGTGGCTGCGCCGAGATATAGCAAGGGAAGAAACGGCGTCTGCCACAGAGGATGAACTCGTTCGCCGGCGAGGAGCATTAACGCGCCCAGCGAGGATTGGTGCATGCCCGGCAGCAGGTAGGCGGCGGCGATGATCCAGGGAAAGAAGTAGTGTAGGGCACGCTCAGTGCGCTCGACGCCGGGGCGCAGGCGGGAGTCGAAGTACCAGAGGCGTTCGAGCAGCGGCGGAATATTTTCGAGGGCGAGCGGGATCATGGCGTAGATCGACATGCAGATCGCGACTTCGGCGAGCGGCGAATGCATGTTCCATTTCCAGGGAAAAACGATCCAATAAAAATTCCAGGGACGGCCGGCGTCGATGCCCAATAAAAGAAGTCCGCAGGCATAGGCTAGAAAACTGGTCAACAGAGCCATGCGCATGAGCGCGTGCAGGCGTTTGCGGCGGAAGACCCAGGCGGCGATGCCGACCGCGAATGCGCCAGAGCCGAGCGCCGTCATCACCATGACGTTGAAAGTTTTCCAGATCCCCCAGCCGTAGGCATCGTTCATGCCGCTGACTGGACCCAGTCCCGCGAGTTCCCGGTAAGCGGTGAGGCCGAGTGCGAGCACGGTCATCGCCACCAGCACGAGGAAGAAGCGGTTGACTACCGGGAAGCCGTACACGGGCACGGCGCGCTCCCAGCGGGCGTTGCGGATGGCGGGCGGGGCGCTGTTGAAAGTTGCGGTGCTCATAAGATTGGCCTCACAGTTGCGCCCTCAATCCGGTTTCTTTCTCGCGTTCATGGGCTTCCGCCTCGTGACCGTGCAGACTCTTGCGAATCACCTGCACCAACCCGGCGTACAAAACGGCCGGCAGCGCGAAGTATTGATAGAAGCGCCGTTGCCAGCGCAGAGTGCGGGCGGGCACCGATTCGGGACCGAGCTCGGGCAGGCCTAGTTTTTCGAAGGGCACGCGCGACAGATAGAGAGATTGCGTACCGCCGTTGTCGGTCTCTCCGTAGACGCGCTGCTGGTAATATCGGCCGGGATTTTTCTTGATGCGGTCGTGAGCTTCGTCGAGCAGCACGGTTCGCGGGCCGAAGATCACTGCGCCGGTGGGACAGACCGTGGTACATCCCGGCTTCAGGCCTTTATCGAGGCGATCGGTGCAGAGTTCGCACTTGGTGACGCGCGGATTGTAACCCTGCCATTGAAAGCGCGGGATGTGATAGGGACAAGTAATCGTGCAGTAGCGGCAGCCAATGCATTTATCGGCGTCCCACTTGACGATGCCGCTCTCGGGATCTTTGTGTAGAGCCTGGAAGGGACAACCGGCGGCGCAGGCGGGATCGAGGCAGTGCATGCACTGGCGCTTTACGAAAGAAAAAGTACTGCCGTCTTCTGGCTTGTAGAGCTTGATGATGTTGCGAGTGAGATCGTTCAGGTCGGAAGGAGATTGATGGAGGGCGTCTGCGCGAATGTCGGCGGGAGTGTCGTTGGCCTCGGCGCAGGCGGCTACGCAAGCTTTGCAGCCGATGCAGATGCTGGCGTCGTAGAGCAGGCCGACGGCGGCGCTGGGAGTGTGAATATCCTCTGCCTGCAGCGTCTTCGTGCCAGTGGTAAGAGCCACGGCCACCGGCACTCCGGCCTTGGCGATGCCCGAAAAAAGTTCTCGCCGAGTGATGGCCACGTCAGTCCTCTTTCCTGTCGAATTGCTTGCCGTTGTTCGCTTTCAGGTTTTCGGCGTGGGCGCGATCAGTCTCGACGCGCGCCACGCCGGCTTCCTGGCTGCTCTGGAAGCGCTGCGAGGCGACCCAGGTTGCGCCGCCGACGGCTCCGGCGATTGCTCCTACCAGCGCTGCGGCGCCTAGCTTTATTTGCCCGTTGGCGCTATAGATCGGCGGGTAAGTATCGGGAGGAGTCGCCAGGTGAATCGGCACTGTGGCTAGTGTGCTCATATTCCAGACCACGCTTTTTTCGGTGCACCCGACGCAGGGTATGCCCATGCCGATCGGCCACACGCCGGGAATTTCGTTGAAATGGCGGGTGGAGCAGGAGGCGTGGGTGACCGGGCCTTTGCAGCCGAGCTTGTAGAGGCACCAGCCTTTGCGATGGCCTTCGTCGCCGAAGGCGAGGGCGTAGCGGCCGGCGTCGAAGTGGGCGCGGCGCGGGCAGTTGTCGTGGATCACGCGCTCGTAGGCAAACTTGGGGCGGCCGAGTTCGTCGAGTGCGGGCAGCTTGCCCATGGTGACGTATTCAAGAACAACCGCGAGCAAGTTGTAAGGATTGGGAGGGCATCCTGGGAGATTGACGATGGGTTTGCCCGAGAGCACCGAACTGACTCCCATGGCGCCGGTGGGATTGGGATCGGCGGAGGGCACGCCTCCCCACGAAGCACAGGAGCCGATGGCTACAACTGCTGCGGCTTGTGTGGCGACCTCGCGCACTACCTGCATTCCGGGGCGGCCGCCCATCTGGTAGTAGACGCCATCATCCTTTGTAGGAATTGCGCCTTCGACCACCAGGACGTATTTGCCGGCGTTTTCCGCGATGGCGGTGCGCAGAGCGGCTTCAGCTTGAGCACCGGAGGCGGCCATCAGGGTCTCGTGGTAATCGAGGGAGATGACGTCGAGGATTAAATGCGCAACATCGGGCGCTGAAGTTCGCAACAGGGTTTCGGTGCAGCCGGTGCAATCCTGGAAGTGCAGCCAGATCACCGAAGGGCGTTTGGTTTTGCCGATGGCCGCCGCCACTTGCGCGAGCGACTTGTTGCCGCCGGTCAGGGCAAGGCCAAACGGGGCGCTCGCCATCAGCAGGCTGCACAACTGGATGAAACTTCTGCGGGAGACTCCGCTGGCCTGCATGTGTTCGGCGATGGTGGGATGATGGGACATGACGCCTTCCTGCGCGCGGCATTATTAAAGGACGTTTAAAAAATCATCAGAAACACTTATCGCCCAGATCGATATTTTGAATCAGTGATTGGAGTCACGGAGCACTGTGAGGGGGGAGTTTTTACCCTTTAATTATTATTGCGGATGACGTGCGAAAGCCGTGGCGTCCGCTGAAGCGGACTCGGTGGCCTTTTTTCCCTGACTCTGGGCACTCCCGCGCCGGGCTTTCCTATGCCGCCCCTGGCGGGGCTTGCTCGTGTGGGTCTTACAATAATGGCCGAGAATTCTTCACGAGGCGGCGATCAGGTCCACGCCTAAGGTCGCCAGTTCGATATCTTCCGCCGAGGAGAGGCCGCTTACGGCAACGGCTCCGATCACTTCGCCATTCTTCCACACCGGCAGGCCGCCTCCCCAGCCTACATATTTGGGGTCGCCATAGTAGGCGATGTCGTGGCCCTTCTCGGGATGCCTGACCTTTTCGCCGATTTCCTTGGTGGGTTTGCGTTCGCGGGCAGCGGTCCAGGCCTTGTTGGTGGCGACCGTAATGGAGGAGACGGGAGCGCCATCCATGCGAGCAAGGCAGATCAGATCGCCGTGGGCATCGGCAACTGCGATCACCGCGGCTTTTTTCATCTGCAAAGCTTTTTCAACGATGAGGTCGACGGCGCGCCTGGCCTCGGAGTAGTCGATGGTCTGGAGGGTTCGCATGTAATTAGAGACAAAAAAGTCTGGGCGGGAAAGTTTGACTTTCCCGCCCATACAGTTTCACGTTAAGCCCTAGAAAATAAATTTCAAGCCGAACTGCACGATACGGAAGGTGTTGTTCACCGTGTTGGTGACGACGCCGAAAGTCGGGCTGGTCGAAGTTCCGTTTGGAGGCCCGAATTGGGGGTGGTTGAAGAGATCGAAGATCTCGGCGCGGAACTCGACATTCAATCGTTCCATGATCGAGGTCCGCTTGAACACCGCAAAGTCGAAGTTAACCACGCCCTGTTGCCGAAGCGTAGCGTCGGTTCGCGGCTCATCACCGAAGGTCCAAGGATTGTTGGGCGTTCCGATGCTGCCATTGTTTCCGCTGGGCGCGGTGAAGCAGGAGGTGTTGAACCACGTGGACCGCTCCTTGCGGAGGGCACTGCCACCCAGGTTCTTGTCGCACCCCGGGATGTAGTCCGGCCGAAGCGTACCGATGCCCAGCCCGGCTTCAGTGAGGGCATCGCCGCCGCCCCAACTGATCTTCACCGGGAAGCCGCGCTGGAAGGTTGTAATTCCATCCAAGCCCCAACCGGAGACGGCTGCGTTAGCGAAACCGGTCAGGCCGGAAAGGAATTTCTTGCCGTGGCCGAAGGGCAGGTCAAGCACATAGCTGGCTACGAGGCGTTGCGAAATATCCTGCGACGAAAGCGACCGCTCTCCGTTCAGATTGTTCCAGTCTTGCACCGCTCCCACGCCACCGGTGGTTCCACCTTCGAGCCAGGAGGTGAGAGTGTCCGTGTTCGACATCAGCTTGGAGTTGGTGTAGGCCACCAACAATGTACCGCCGCTTTGGAAGCGCCGGGTGACGGTTGCCTGCAGAGCGTTGTAACTGCTACCGCAGCAGCCGAAGCCGTTCAGGTTCAGGCCGGCATACTGCGGGAACGGCCGATCCAATTGGCCTTGAATCAGCGAGCCCGGCCCCAAGCTGCCAGGAAGGTTTTGGCTGAACGGATAACAAGGTCCACCAGGCTGGCAGGCCGTCCCGGAGGGGACGACTTGAGCAATGCTCACAGCCTGACCTGCGGCAAACTGGCTCGCCGCTTGGGCAATGTAAGAATCCGGGATCTGGTTGATGTTGGTGTTGGATTGCTCAAGGTGCACGCCGTGCGACCCGGCGTACGCCACATCGGCGAAAAATCCGGCGGGCAGTTGGCGCTGGATATCAAGGTTGTACTGCTCGAGGTAGCCGTACTTCTGGACCGTATAGCCCGTTGCGGAGAAATTATTCTGGGTCAGAATGTATTGGGAGACGTTCGGCTGCGGGTTGCGACCGGGTACAGGCGTTAGATCATTCGCGCCCTCGTTCGCTATAGGCTGTCCAGCCACGTTGTACTTTCCCTGGTTGAATGGTCCGGCACCAGAGCAGGTAAGGGTACCGCCGCCAAGGGTAGGCTCGGCGCAAGTATTCATGTTGAGGGTGGCAGCAGGGCTCACTCCATGATCATTACTTGAGAAGAAGTTCGAAGTGGAGCTGCTGACCGGATCTACGTAGGGATTGGCGTTAAACGACACATAGTTGGGGATGAAAAAAATTCCGTAGCCGCCGCGAATGACCGTTTTGGAGTCAGCCGAGTACGCGAACCCAAGCCTGGGCAGAACTTCCTTATAAGACAGAGGCAGATTGTTGCGGCTGCTGTTGACTCCGGTCTTAACTAGAAAGAGGTCGCCCGGGCAAGCGCTTCCTGCGGTACCGCTGCATCCGGTCACCGAGGCATTCGTTGCCGTGGGGTTGAAGTACGTCATCTTGTCATAGCGTTCCGACCACGGCCCCTGGAGTTCGTAGCGGACGCCGAGGTTCAGCGTCAACTTGGGGGTCACGTGCCAAGTATCGCCGAAGAAGAAGGCACGATAAGTTTGTTTGCCGGAAATCGGCCCCGAGATTACCAACGAGCCGCTGGTCTGGTTGCCGAATGCGGCACCCTGTCCGTTGCCGTAACCCAGCAGAAAATCGGCGAAATCTTCGCCATTACCCGCGCCTGCGCCTTGGACATTGCCGGCGCCTACGACACCCGGCATGGCCGACGTCCAGGAACCTCCGAAGGAGATCAAGCCGCCGCCGGTGTTGGTCTGCAGATAGTTGTCGTAACCTTCTTCGAGTTGCAGACCCCAAACGAACGTATGGTGGCCTCGAATCATGGTCACTTGGGGCGAAATGTTGAATTGGGTGTTGAAGTCGCCGATAGCGCTCTGTCCCTGACTGCAACCCACAAGAGAATCGTTCTGCCCGAAGCAGGGAGTCAGCGGAGTGCGTTCTTCGTTGGGGACGAGCGGGTTATAAGCCGCTGGCCAGCCCTCTTGCGTGACATCGAAACCGCTGTTGATCGGGTCGCGGAGATAAATGAAGCGGCTGATGCTCGCGTTCAGGTTGAATATAGTATTGGGATTGATGGCGAAATTGTAGCCAACGGCCACGCTCTTGCTTTTGGTGTTTTCCGCGCAGCGGTCTTTACAAAGTCCCGTACCGAAGGGATCCTGCGCCAGGCTGAGCAGCTTCCAGTAAGTAAAGCGGCCAAAGATGGTCTGCTTGCTGGTGATGGTTTGGTCGACGCGGGCCACGTATTCATTGGTGTCGCCGCCGGTGCTGCCATCCTTCAGGAAATTCAGGACGGTGCCGGAGGTCGTCGGATCAGCGATTAGCTTGTTCAGGAGATATGCAGAGGTTGGATTAATGAGGTTTCCAACAGCCGGGGCATGACTCTGGCAGTACGCCGTAAGGTCGGCGATGCAGTTGAATGGGAAAGGAGTCCGCGTCGACGTCAGGGAAGTGGCTGTCAGGGGATTGTAAATCTGGTGGACGGTTCCTCCCCCATCGTTGCAAAGTCCGGCTCCGTTAAAGCCGGTGAGGCACAGGTCAGAGAAGTCTCCCTGGCGCTCCTGGAGCGTGGGCACCGTGGTGTTGAATGGTGTGCCCTGCCGCAAGCGGAAGCCTTCGTAACTGAAGAATGCGAAGGTTTTATTCTTGATAACCGCTCCGCCGATGGCGGCGCCAAACTGATTCTGCGTGAAAGGCACCGGCTTGTTCGACGTGCCAGCGGTCAGTTCGGACTCCTTATTGAAGAACTCGTTGGCGTTTAGAACTTTGTTGCGTAGGTATTCATAGCCCTCGCCATGCCAGGTGTTGGTGCCGGACTTGGTGCTCATGTTGATCACGCCGCCGGCGAACTTGCCCCATTCCGGCCCGAGGTTGTTATCCTGCACCTTGAATTCCGAGATCGAGTCCTGGGTCGGGACCAGGAAGGGCAGATTGATGTAGCCAATGTTGAGGGGTTGACCATCCAGGTACTCCGCGCCTTCGTTAGCGAAGGCCCCGCCGATCTGGTAGTTGGCAAAGTCGAAGGGGTTCTTGCCCACCACGTTGCCTTCCGTGCTGCCTTGGGGAATGACCGAAGGCGTGATCGTGGTCAGGTTGAAGATGTTGCGGCCATTCAGAGGGAGTTCGTTGGCTTCGCGCTGGTCGACGACCGTCCCGAGCGAGGAAGTCTCAGCTTGCAGGAGCGGGGTGGCGGAGGTGACTTCGACCACCTGGCTGACTTCGCCAACTTGCAGTGCGGCATCCACACGCGAGGTTTGCTGCACATCGACGGTGATGGGAGTCTGGGTGAAGTGCTTGAATCCGGCCTTTTCCACGTCAATGCGGTACTGGCCGGGGAAGAGGTTCACGAAAGTGAAGAGGCCGTCGGCGCCGCTGGACTGCGTGCGCTTTTCCTGCGTGCCCAGGTTGGTCATGGTCACGGTGGCGTCAGTAACGGAAGCTCCGGAGGCGTCGGTGACTGACCCAGCGATGGAGCCGTAGGTGGTTTGGCCGTAAAGAGAGATCGAGGCGGAAGCGGTCAGGGTCAGCGAAAGCAGGAGGGTCCACAGTTGTCGACTGCGCATAGTAACTCTTTTCCGAAGCAGGAATTCCCCAAATAGTGGAGCGGGTGGATTCTTGACTACTTTGACAACCGTTGTCAAGCAGAAAATAGATCAATCACATTTGAATAATCGTTAACCCTGGAATCGGTGGTATGCTTCCGGCGCATGACCGCGACCATGATGGACATCGCGAAGGACCTGAAAGTCTCCGTGGTGACGGTCTCAAAGGTGCTGCGCAACCAGGGGCGGATCAGCGAAGCCACGCGAAAACGGGTCCTGCAGCATGCCAAGAAGCTCAATTACCAGATGAACTGGGTGGCGCGCAGCCTGGTGACGCGGCGCACTTATACGATTGGGCTGCTGCTGCCGGAATTCACGCATCCGTTCTTCGCGGAGATCGCACGGGCGGTGGCGAAGACGGTGCGGCCGCACGGCTATCACGTGGTGATTTCGTGCTTCGAGGAAGATCCGGAGTTGGAAGCGAACGAGGCCGAGTCGCTGCTTGCGCGGCGGGTCGACGGGCTGATTATTGCTTCTTCGCAGCCGCCGCAACGGCTGGGGCTGTTCCGGCGCATCCAGGAGCAGCAGGTTCCTTATGTGCTGATCGACCGGCCGATCGCGGGGCTGCGGGCCTCGTATATCGGGGTCGATAATGCGGCTATCGGAAGGCTGGCGACGGAGCATTTGATCGCCTGCGGCTGCCGCCGCATCGCCCACCTGCGCGGCCCCCAGGTGCGCATCGCCGGTGAACGGCTGGCGGGCTACCGGCGGGCGTTGAGCGAGCACGGCCATCATGCAGATTCCCGTTTCATCGTCTGCGGCGGGCGTGGCGCCGACACCGGCTACGATGGGATGCGGAGATTGCTCGACCTGAATCCCTTCCCCGATGGAGTTTTCTGCTACAACGATCCGGTGGCGATTGGGGCGATACGGGCGATCTTAGAAGTTGGGTTTAATCTCCCGGAGGACATGCGCGTAGTGGGAGCGGGCAACATTCAGTACTCCGATCAGGTGGCGGTCCCGCTGAGCACCATCGATCAGGGAACCTGCACCATAGGGCAGCGCGCCTCCGAACTTCTGATTGAGCGCATCGCGGCGAAGCGGAGGTTGGCTCCGCAGAGAATACTGATTCCTCCCAGGCTGGTGGAGCGGGAGTCGACGCGGGGAGCGAAGTAAAGCGCCGGGCGGGTGTCCTAATTTGCCAGGCCGCATAGGTAGAGCCGGCATCCTTGCCGGCTCTCCTGAGGGAGTCCTCGTCCTCGGCGCGGCGGGTGGGGTCGCCCGCCGGACAGCCGCCGGGACGGCGGCGCTAGGGTCGGGGCTCCTAAAATTGGGACACTTCCCAGCGTCTTCATCGTGTGCAAGCTTCACAGAAGCGTTATGCTGGGCGGGTGGGGATCGGGAGCTGAGAATTTTGCGTCGCGTATTGTCTTTTCTGGGGCTGACTCTGGCCGGGATGATGTTGTGGGCGGCGGCTCCGGCGCCGGTTTTCGAAGTGAAACCGCCGCGCGGCATCGAGTTTACTTTGCAAAATTCTCCCACGCCGCAGAAGTATCTGATCGAAACCATGCCCGGGGGAGTCGCGCTGCTCGATTATAACCATGACGGCCTGCTGGATGTTTTTTTTGTCAACGGCGGGCGCATTACGAGTCCGATGAAGAGTCCGGACAACTTCGAGCGTCACGATCCCAAGTTTTGGAATCGGCTTTATCGCCAGAATAAAGATGGAAGTTTTACCGACGTGACCGAACAAGCCGGCCTCGCGAATGCCGGGGATGGCAACTACGGCATGGGCGTGGCTGTTGGAGACTACGACAACGACGGCTATCCCGATCTCTACGTGACCAGCTACGGAAAAAATATTCTCTATCACAACAATGGCGACGGCACTTTTACCGATGTGACGGCGAAGGCTGGGGTCGCGGGCGGAGGCTGGTCGGTCTCGGCGGGATTTTTCGATTACGATAACGACGGCAAGCTGGACCTGTTTGTTACCCGCTACATGGATTGGGATACGCAGCACAGTAAAGATTGCGGCGGGAATTTTCATACTTATTGCCCGCCGGGAGAGTTTCCGCGCACCACGAACATTCTTTATCACAATCGCGGGGATGGGACTTTTGAAGATGTGAGTCAGCGCTCGGGGATTGCGGCGAAGAAGGGTCACGGCCTCGGCGTGGCTTTCGCGGATTACGATGGCGATGGCTTTACCGACATCTTTGCCGCGAACGACGGCATGCAGCAATATTTGTGGCACAACAACGGCAACGGAACGTTCACCGAAGTCGGCCTCGAAGCTGGGGCGGCGCTGAACCTCGATGGCGGACCTTTATCGGGTATGGGGGTGGTGTTCCAGGATTACGATAACGACGGGCGTCCGGATGTGATGGTGACCACGTTGCCGCGGCAGACTTATGCGGTCTTCCATAACGATGGCAACGGAGCCTTCTCTGATCGCGGCTTGCCCACGGGAGTGACGATGCTCTCGGGAGTAACTTCGGGCTGGGGCATTGGGCTTGAAGATTTCGATAACGACGGGCAGAAAGATTTGTTCGTTACGCAAGGGCACGTGCTCGACAACGTGGAGGCCATCGATCCGTCGTTGCATTATCTTGAGCCGACCTTGCTGGCGATGAATCGCAACGGGCGCTTTGAGCGCGTCGACTCCGGCAGCGATGCGCTGGTTGCGGGGCGGGGCGCGGCTTTCGGCGACCTGAACAACGATGGCTGGATCGACGTCGTCACCACGGTGCTGGCCGCGCACCCGCAGTTTTATTACAACCGCGGGGGCAGCGCGCACTGGCTGACGATTACCTTGCGAGGGACGCGCAGCAATCGCGACGGCCTGGGCGCGCGGGTGCAGGTGAATGGGCAGACGCGTTTTGCTACTACTGCCGGCAGCTATGAATCGGCGAGCGACAAGCGTCTGCACTTCGGGCTTGGGTCCGCCGAAAAAGCGCAAGTCGATATCAAGTGGCCTTCCGGCATTCATCAGGTGTTGAACGACGTTCGCGCCGATCAGTTTCTGGAAGTGCGTGAAGCGGAGAAGCCGTGATTCGCAATTTCATTTTCTTATGGCTGGCCTGGCAGATCGCATCGCCGCAGGTCGCCGAGCACATGCAGGCGGGGATCGCGGCCGACAAGGAACAACACTTCGATGCCGCCATCGCGGAATTCAAGAAAGTTACAGAACTCGATCCTTCGTTCATCGATGCGTTCGTCAGCCTGGGCCAGGCTTATATGGAGAGGGGCGAGTATAGCCTGGCGATTCCTCCGCTCAAGCATGCGCTGGAACTGAATGCGGATTCGCTGCCCGCGCATCAGTTGCTCGGGTACGCGCTGCTTTCGCAGGGATATGCGGCGGAGGCGATTCCGCACCTCGAGCGCTCGCCGGACAAAACGCCGCTGGGGATTGCGCAAATTCAGACGGGGCAGTTAACCGAGGCGGTGGCAAATTTGCAGGCTGCTCTGGCCGCGCATCCCAACGACGCCGATCTTCTTTATTACCTTGGCCGCGCCAGCGGATTGCTGGCGAAACAATCGATCGATAATTTGCTGGCGCTTTACCCGGAGTCGGCCCGCGCGCATCAGGCGATGGCGGAGAATTACTTCGTGCTGCGGCGCATGCCGGAGGCGGAAAAAGAATATCGCGAAGCCTTGCACTTGCGCCCTGGGCTGCCCGAAGTTCATCTGGCTCTGGGCGAGGTGTATGCTGGCGCTTCGCAGTGGGTGAAGGCGGAAGAAGAATTTCGTCAGCAAGCGAAACTGCAACCGGGCAACGCCGAAGCTGCGTATCGACTGGGCGTGGCGCTGCTTGAACAGGGCAAAGCGCGCGAGGCGCGGGCGGAGCTGGTTCGCGCCGATCGCCTGCTGCCGGAGATGCCGGAGACGCTGTATTCGCTGGGAAAAGCGGCTTCGCTCGAAGGCGATTCCGCCGCGGCCGAGCAGGCTTGGACGAAGCTGCTTTCAATCGAGAAGCAAAGCTCGCTGGCGGCGCAAGCGCATTTCGGATTGGCGGCCCTGTATCGCAAACAGGGAAAAACGGCACAGGCCCAGCGCGAGATGCGGGAATTTCAAAGCTTGCGGAACGCTGCCGGGCAAGGACAAACTTCCGGCAAGCCGGAGTCGCAATAGTAACGGTAAAAATGTCCGCATCACGATCATGACAGGAGATTGCCGATATGGGGTGGACTGGGCTGGGATGGTCTCGCCGCGTGAGCGCCGCGTTTCTTTATTTTCTGGGTGCTGTGAGTTTTCTATCTTTCACGGCTTCGCCGCTGCGCGCAGCTGAGCCTTCCTCCCGCAATCTCGATTCTGGGTGGCAGTTTCGAGCCGTTGCGGGCACTGATCGAGCTGACGTCAAAGAGTGGCATCCGGCCCAGGTTCCGGGCGTGGTGCAGACCGATTTGCTGAGCAGCAAGCTCATTCCCGATCCATTCGATCGCGACAACGAATTCCGTTTGCAATGGATTGGCCTCGCCGACTGGGAATATCGAACCACTTTTCAAGTCGACTCGGTTGCGCTCGGGCGCGAACACGTCGATCTGGTTTTTGAGGGGCTGGATACCTTTGCCGAGGTCTACCTCAACGAGAAGGCGATTCTCAAAGCCGACAATATGTTCCGCCGCTGGCGGGTCCCGGCGAAGACGATGCTGAAGCCGGGTTCCAATACGCTCCGTATCGTATTCCATTCCGCGGTTGAAAGCATGATTCCTTATGCGAAGTCTCTGCCCTATATTCTGCCGTCCATCTCGACTCATAATTACGGCAACGAAGAGAACATCGCTACCGCTCCTTATACGCGCAAGGCTCCTTATAACTACGGATGGGATTGGGGTCCGCGCTTCATGACCGAGGGCATTTGGCAACCCGTGCGGCTGGAAAGCTGGGATGCGCTGCGCATTGAAAATTTCCATATCCACCAGGAGCACATTAGCCCCGACCTGGCCAACGTCAACGCTGAACTCGAGATCGAAGCCAGCAAACCCACTACCGCAACCCTTGCGTTATCTCACGACGAAATCCCCGGAGCGCAAAACGCCGACGGAACTCAGACCTTGCAACTGAATGCCGGCATCAATCACATTTCGTTTCCCCTGCGGATCTTCTCCCCGAAGCTGTGGTATCCAGTGGGTTATGGCGCCCAGAGCCGTTACCGCTTTTCGGCGCAGATTCGCATGGGTAAGGAAACTGCGGCTCACGCGGAAACCAAGACTGGCCTTCGTTCCGTAGAACTCCGTCGCGTTCCCGATCAGTGGGGCAAGAGTTTCGAGTTTGTCGTGAACGGAATCTCTGTCTTCGGCAAAGGCGCCGACGTCATTCCCTTCGACAGCTTCCCCAATCGGGTCACGCCCGAGATTCATCGCAAGATTCTCGAGGACGCGCGCGACGCGCACATGAACATGGTGCGCGAGTGGGGAGGCGGGTACTACGAGTCCGACGATTTTTACGACATCTGCGACGAACTGGGCATCATGGTCTGGCAGGAATTCATGTTTGGCGGCGACATGGTTCCGGGCGACGTTGCCTTCCAGGAAAACGTGCGGCAGGAGGCCATCGACCAGATCAAGCGCCTGCGCGATCACCCGAGCATCGTGATCTGGTGCGGAAACAATGAGGTCGAGACCGGCTGGTGGCATTGGGGCGATCGGCAGGAATTCAAAGCTTCGATCTCGCCGGATACGCGCGACAAAGTCTGGCAGGATTATGTGATTCTTTTCTCCGATATTCTCCGCAGCGCGGTCACACAATACGCCGACCCGGTGCCCTACACGCCGAGTTCGCCGAGCGCGGACTTCGAAGAGATTCCCGACAACCAGCACAACGGCGACATGCATTACTGGGCGGTGTGGCACCAGCAGGCGCCAGCCTCGGATTACACGCTGCAATTTCCGCGCTTCATGACCGAGTACGGCTTTCAATCGTTTCCCGAGATGCGGACCATCCACTCTTTTGCCAACCAGCCTGGCGACTTTGACATTCGCTCGACGGTGATGCAGGCGCATCAGAAAAATAAAGGCGGCAACGAGCGCATCCTTACTTATATGCTGCGCGAATATCGCGAGCCGAAAGATTTCGCGTCGTTCGTTTATTTGAGCCAGGTGCAGCAGGCCGAGATTATCAAGATCGGGGCCGAGCATTTGCGGCGGCAGCGCCCGCGCACCATGGGTTCCCTGTATTGGCAGTTGAACGATTGCTGGCCGGTGGCGTCATGGGCGAGCATCGATTATTACGGCCGCTGGAAGGCGCTGCATTATTATGCCCGCCGCTTTTATGACGACGTCTTGATCTCGCCGTTCTTGCACGACGATAAGGTCGATGTGTACGTCGTGTCGGACAAGTTGCAACCGCTCTCCGGGACGATCCATATGCGGTTGCTCGACTTTTCGGGAAATGTTCTGCTGGATCAGAACAAAGAGGTGCAAATCGCGCCGCAGTCGAATGCGGTCTATTTCACCGTGGACAGAGCCGCCATGGCGGCCAAAGGCGATCTGCGCAAAAGCTTTCTAGTATTCGATCTGTTGGTCGCGGGAAAATCGGTTTCACGAAACCTAATTTTCTTCGATGTGACTCACGATTTGGAATTGCCGGTCGCTCCGAAGATTGAAGCGAATCTCAGAAAAACCGGCGCGGACTACACCGTGACGTTACAGTCGGCGAAGCTGGCAAGGGGCGTCTACTTGTCTTTCGGCGATCTTGATGCGCAAAGCTCGGATAATTATTTCGATTTGCTTCCGGGCGAGAGCGCAACCATCACAGTCAAGTCTGCGGCGACGATGGAGCAACTGAAGAGCGGTCTGAAAGCGATGTCACTGACCGACGCTTTTGCCGCCGATTCCGGACGACCCTAGCCGTGGCCTTTTGGGGGTCTGCCTTACCGGCACGCGGGCCTGGCGGCGGAAACTTCGCCTCTGGGCAACCGGAACTTTGGTAAACTATGGAAACGGTGTAGGCGCGTAGCTCAGTTGGTTAGAGCGCTACCTTGACACTCTACTTAAAGTCGTAGAATCATAGAGTTAACGGGCGCATTTGGGAACCAACAGGCACCTACAGCACATTCGGTTCCCACGGTTGTTCCCACGGTTGTTCCCACGCCCAGAGCTACGAACCGCGCCAGCCCTACCGGAGCAGAGGACCCCTCTCTTCCTAAGGCGTAGAGACACGCCCTCTAACGAGCATCGGTCGGAGTGGCCTTTGGTCCAGTGCCGTGTTTCTTGCGGCGGGATTCACGAACGCAGTCGTGATTACAGAAGTATATCGGCGACCAAAGTGTGAGTGAGGCCAAGAACCCGCTTGGCTATTGTCGCCGATCGGGAATTTTAATGGTCGTCGCTCGGGAGGTATGATCGTCGGGCAGCGCTGCTAGCAGGCATGGACGCAGTCGCCGAGTGCCCCGGCTCCTGCAGCGGCTTTAGCAACACTGGACAGTATGTGACGTACGTAGCGTCGGGGGGCTCTGGAGCACAGGGCTACGTTAATTTCAGCGATCTGCAGCAGGGCTTATACGACGCGGATGGAACGTTTTACACACCAAACCAATGGCAGACCTATTTGAATCAAACCTCTTATTTGAAAGAAATTGGCCAATACAACAGGCTTAATGGGAATCTTCCTCCCGGCGGTTCGATAAATTTCCCCGATGTTCCTATCGTGAACGGAGGGCATGCAAACTTTCCTTATACTTGCCAGGCAGGGTTCAATTGTGGGCCAGGACGCTACAACAACGGGGTCCATATTGAATGCAGTTCGCGAATGAGCGGGTCGACTTGCCGCAGGGTAAGCTGTGGTGCACGTTCGAGATAGCGACGAACGAAGCGGAGTTCATACACACCCATTTCAAGAGCAACGGCGCACGCATCTTCGACCGCGGCGGTGCCGAACTTCTTGGCTAAGGAGAGGATGCCGAAGACGCGGCGAACTCCCGGTTCTCCGAGCTGGTTATAAATAAGGTTGCAGAGTGTGCCGATGTGAGTGCCGGCTCGTCCCGCTCGCCACAGTAACTGAGAAACCTGAAGCGGCGTCTTTTGGGGATGGTCTTCTTTTTTTATTCGATACCAGCCGGGTTTCTGGCGCACGTGCTCTCGCAGTAGTAATCCGTTTTTGGGATCGAGGATGCGAACATACAACTCATCCCACTGCACATGCACTTCGCGTCCGATCCAACCTGGGGGCAGGCCGTAGTAGGCGAGATCGACTTCGACGCAACCGTCCAGATTCACGCCCCGCTTACCATACTTGTAGTAGCGAAAAGGTTCCAGGGGAAGCGGCAGCAAGGTTGGTTTTTCTTCGGCAAACATGGCAGCGACTTGTCGTTTCGTAGTGCCGTGAATGCGGGTATCAGCACAGCTTGCCTCCCAACGATCCAGATAGGCTTGGGCCTCTTCCAGGCTCTCAAAGCGTTTCCCTTGGAGCGCTCGTTGGGCGTGGCCGACACCCGATTCAACTTTTCCTTTTCGATCTGGATCCTTGATCCGACAAGGCAGAGCGACGGCGCCATAGTGCGCCAGAACGTCGCGATAGAGGGGATTCAGAATGGGATCATAGATGTCAGGGACGAGCACACCCTCGCGCAAATTATCCAGGACGACGACCCGCGTAGCGCCGCCGAGTCGACGGAATGCTTTCTCATGTAACTCGGCCCAGATGCGTGAACTGGAACGAAAGGTCAGGAAGCGTGCCGCCTTGCGGCTACACCCGAGCACCATCACGAACCATCGCGTGCGTCGATATTTTCTGCTCTGCGGATCACGGACCATCGCGCCTGTGCCGTAATCAACTTGCGACTCTTCTCCTGGTCCCGTCACAATCACCGCGCGTGGCTGCAGTGGCTGGTTTCCACGCATCTTGCGCACGTAGCGCTTGACCGTCTGATAGCCACCGTCGAAGCCATTTTCGGCGACCAGGTCTTGCCAGATGGCGGT